>Ga0247778_1000162_pt1 | contig 117725 bp, 100 predicted proteins | sample UWRJL049202B5_FD_179939 | JGI IMG/M metagenome (GOLD analysis project Ga0247778, IMG submission 179939) | Plant litter microbial communities from Arlington Agricultural Research Station in Wisconsin, United States - UWRJ-L049-202B-5 | ecosystem: Environmental > Terrestrial > Plant litter >... | reverse complement strand
GTCACCGCCCAGCAACGCTACCGGCGATTCGTCGGCAGCTCCTGCTCCATCTCGCTACGCCTTGCCCACGTTGCGGCCTCGCGGTGAGGCTGTTCATTCCGCCATAAAAGTGACTGAGTAGTGCTAGTGCCAGTGACCCGGCCTTCGTCACCGGCGGGAATCGTGCGCGCCGCGAGGTGCGCGGCTGGAGCACGAGCGCCCACTCTCACCCTCAGGGTTGACTCATTGATTCATCTTGGTCCCTGATCGCGGCGCGCAGCCGGTCGCGCTGCTCGCGGGAAATCGAGCCGCTGACGAGGGTTGGGGCGGATGAGACGAGCAAGCGGGTGTAGGGGTGTCGAGGCTGTTGCACGACAGCCTGCGCGGTATCGAGCTCGACGATCGAGCCGCGATAGAGGACCAATATCCGGTCCGCGATGCCAGCAACCGAGCCCAGATCGTGGGAGATGAAGAGCAGCGACACCCCCGCTGCCCGCAGACCGGACAGACTCTCCAAGACTTGCACTCGGTTGGCAGCGTCGAGCGCGCTCACCGGCTCGTCGAGGATCAAGAGCTGAGGCTCGGTGCAGAGCGCGCGCGCCACGGCAACTCGCTGACGTTGGCCGCCGGAAAGTTCGCCCGGGTAGCGATCGCCGAGGCTGGCAGGCAACTTCATCCGTTGCAGCGACTCAGCGACGATGGCGTCGATTTCCAGCTGAGACCGCCGGCCCTGAACCCAGAGCGGTTCGGCGATCGACTCTGCCATCGTCAGCTCGGGATCGAGGCTGCGCAACGGATCTTGAAAGACATATTGCACGACGCCGCGGCGCCGAAACTCTCGCCACTGACCTGACGAGAATGAGGTCACCTCTTCGCCGATGATCGTGACGGAACCGGACGCGGGCTTGACCAGGCCGAGCACCGCGCGCGCGAGGGTCGATTTGCCCGAACCAGTCTCGCCAATGATGCCCAATATTTCGCCGCGACGCACGGAAAACGACGCGCCACGGAGGGCCACCCTGCGCGACTCGCCCTTGCCGTACGCAACGGAGAGCGCCGTTACCTCGAGGCTCGGTCGTGGCTCAGGAGGCATGGTCGAGTTGGTCGACTCTGGCGGCGATCAAGAAGCGATCGAGGCCATAGGAGTTGTGCTCGGCAACGAGCAGCCGCGTATATTCATGCTGCGGCGACCGTAAGATTTCTTGAACCGTACCTTGTTCGATCACTTCGCCCGACTTCATCACGAGCACCTCGTCACACAGCTTGGCAACGACCGCGAGGTCATGCGAGACCACGATCAGGGCGAGCCCGATCTGGCGCTTCAGATCGAGCAACAGATCCAAGATCTCCGCTTGGACGGTCACGTCGAGCGCCGTCGTCGCTTCGTCGGCGATCAAGATCTCCGGTTTTTGTGCGATAGCCGAGGCGATCAGGACTCGTTGCAACATACCGCCCGAAAGCTCGTGCGGATACTGTTCGAAGACCAGTTCGGGGTGACGCAGCTGGAGCAGCTCGAACAGGCGCAAGACCTCGGCTCGCGCGCGAGCACGAGGCAGCTGGTTCTTCACGCGCAAGATCTCTTGGATTTGCTTGCCGACCCGGATCGCGGGATTCAGGTACGACGCGGGGTCTTGAAAGACCGCAGAGATGATTCGACCGTGGGCCGCGCTCCAATCCTGACGCGTGAAGTCGGTGATGTTCTTGCCCTTCAGTTCGATCGAGCCGCGCGCGACCTCGAATCGCTCCGGCAAGATCCCGAGCACGGCTCGGCACGTCAGCGTCTTGCCGCTGCCCGATTCCCCGACGATGCCCAGCACACGGCCTTTGCTCAGGGCGAAGGATACCCCGCGAACCAGCTCGTTTCGTGTGCTGAGGTGCTCAATCGTCAGATCCGTCACCGAGAGCACGATTTCACCCGTTGCGGCGGTCGAAACCGTTCCTGGATTGGCCTTCGCCACCGGCTCGCGCGCCGCCGACGGGGCGCTCGCCGTTCTTCCGCGTTTGTCGCCGCGGCCTCTGCTCACTACCGACTTTCGTTGCTCGAGCAACACGCGACCGGCTTCCCCGGCAACGTCTCGAATGGCGTCCGCGATCAGGTTGAACGCCCAGACCGTGATCAAGATCAAGAAGGTCGGAAAAAGCGGCGCGTAGGGTCGGTAGCTCAGGTAGCCGAGGTCCGATGCCAACACACCGCCCCAGGTCGGCTGCGGAGGCTGCACGCCAATGCCGAGGAAAGTGAGACTGGCGACCACGACTAGGCCGTGACCCATGGTGCTCGCGAGCACGATCGCGATCGGAGGCAGGACTTTGCCCCAGACGTGATGTCGCACGATGCTGCTGACGCTCGCGCCTGACAAAATCGCCGCTTCCACGTATTGCGAGCAAGCCACCGATAGTGCGGCCGCCCTCGACACCCGAAAGCACGCCGGCGCGACCAGAATCCCGACCGTGACCATGGCCTGCGTAATCCCGTTGCCGAGCAGAGCAGTCATCGAAGCGGCGAACAGCAAGAAGGGCAGCGCGGTCAGCGTGTCGACCAAGCGCAGGCTCAGCCATTCGAAGGCGGAGCCGAAGTAGACCGACAAAATCCCCGGAATCGCGCCCACGAACAGCGCGATGAACGCGACGAGCACCGCGCCGAACACGCTCACCGGCGAGCCGCAAAGGATCCGGCTCAGCACGTCGCGCCCCAGGTAGTCAGTGCCCAATACGTGGGCCAGGCTGGGATGCTTCAAGATGGCGTCGGAGCCCGCCAGCGGAGAGTAGGGAGCCAGTCGTGGCCCGATGATCGCGAGCAAGAAGATCACGGCAAGCAGGCCCATGCCCAGCCGCGCGCTCCGGAGCTGCAAAAGACGAGTGAGCATGCGAGCGCCTAGGCTCCCCTCCCCGCACTCGGGAAAACTCGGTTGAGAATCGCATTGATCAAGACATTGAACGCGACGACCAAGACCACCGAGACGACCAGCACCCCTTGCACGGACGGAACGTCACCGCGCAGCGCCGAGTCACTGGCAAATTTCCCGTAGCCCGACAGCCCGAAAATCGCCTCCGTGACGACGGCCCCGCCGAGCAAATTCGGAAACTTCATGCCCAGCACGGTCAGGGCCGGCGCAATGCCGTTGGGTAAGACGTGTACGAAGAAGATGCGACGCTCACTGAAGCCTCTCAACACCGCTCCCAGCACGTAGTTCTCACGATAGGCGAAGATCAGACCGACCCGCAGTTGTCTCGCGATACTGGCGGTGGTGTCGAAGCTGAGCGCAAGCGCCGGCAACAGCAAATGGCTGAGCCAAGGCCAGGTGCCGTCTTCGAGCGGCACGTAGCCGGCAGAGGGCAAGAGCGCGAAGGTGATGGAGAAGATCGCGACCAGCGCGATTCCGACCACGAACGACGGCAGGACCGAAATGAACGTGGTCACGGCGGTGATCGTTCGGTCAATCCACGAGGTTTGCCACACAGCCGCGACAGTACCGAGCACGACACCGCTGACGACGCCCATCACCAGCGCCAGGCCGGCAACCGAAAGGCTAATCACCGCTCTGGCCGCGAGCAGCTCGCTGACACGTCGACCGTTGTACCAACTCACGCCGAGGTCGCCTCGCAAAAGCGCAGCGAACCACGACCCGTACTGCACGATGAACGGCCGATCGAAACCCCATTCATGCTCGAGGCGCGCAACGGCGCTGGGGGTTGCCGCTTCGCCCAGCTGAAGGTGGGCCGGGCTCAAACCGCTGACGAAGCCCAAGAAATAAGTGACGAATGTGCCGAGCAGAAAAACCGGAACGAACACGGCCAGCGCGGCCACGACCGCGCGTGCTGCACGCTCCAAGCGCAGCCGAGACACGCTGATCGGCAGCGCGCTTGCCACTAGCGCTTTCCCAGCTTGACCCCAGTCCAGTGGATCTGGCCAGGGATCGCGGGCAGCTTGGACACGCGCGGGCTCTTCACGAACAAGTTGGGCAGGCTATAAGTGAAAACCAAAGGCGTCGTCTTCAGAGCCGCTCGCGTCGCGGCCCTGAGGTTCGCGGCGTAGTCGGGTGAGTCGAGGGGGGTGGCCCGCGCCAGCTTGATCGCCGCAAGAAATTCGGCGGAGACGAACGGCGAGCTGAGGTTCAGGGGACCGTCGGGGCCAAAGTGCGCGGTGAGCGTCTGAACCGGCGATTCACGGCCGGTCGTGCCGTAGATCGAGAGAGTCAGATCTTTGGCGAAGAATGACTGCGCCCAGTTCCTGCTGATCGTAATCTTGGCGTTGATCCCCACCCGCGCGAGCTGGGCTTGGATGATCTCGGCGGCGGGCGACGCAGCTGGAAGTACGAAATCCACTTTCAGCGAATCGGCAGTGTAGCCTGCGTCCTTCAAAAGCTGCTTGGCCTTCTCCGGATCGTACGGCCACGCGTCGGCTGATTCTTCGTCATAGGCCAGATAGCCCTTGGGGAAGGGCTGGTTCGTCGCGCTGCCATAACCGAGCGTGACCGTGTCGACGAACTCTTGACGGTTGATGGCGTAGCGCAACGCCTCGAGGACGCGCGGATCGTCGAACGGCTTCTTGTTGCGATTGATCGCGATGTTGGCCGCATTGAATCCTGGCTGAAAAACGACGTCGAGCCCCGCGCTCTGTGCTGCTTTGACCTGCGCGGCCTCGAGGCTCGCGAAGTCATAAACCCCGCTTTGGATCGATGACACCACCATTGCCGGATCGGTTCCGGCGTAAACTCGAACTTCGTCGATGAAGATCTGAGCGGCGTTCCAATAGTCGGGGTTTTTCTTGAGAAAAACGTGCGATTCGGGCACGAGTTCAACGACTTTGAAGGGGCCGGCGCCGACCGGAAATCCATTCAGAGCCTTCAGATCTTGAGCTGCCTTGGGGCTGGTGATCTGGGCCACTCGCTGCCCGAGCAGGAGCGGGATCTGGTGATCGACCTGGGTCAGGTGCAGCACGACATCGAGCTCATTTTCGACACGAATCGAATCGATCGAGGTCAGGTCACCCGATAGTGCGGAATTACGCTGGCCTTTGGCGCGCTCCAGGTAGAGCTTCACGGCCTCGGCATCGACTGGCGTGCCATCCGAGAACTTCAGCCGTGGTCGCAAGTGGAAGGTGACCTCGTCACCGGCCTGGTTGTAGTCCCAGCCCTTGGCCAGGCCCGGCTGCGCCCTTCCTTGCTCGTCAATCTCGGTGAGCGAGGCGTAGGCAAGGGCCAGCACGCGGAATCCCCCACCGCTCCCCTGCACGACAGGATCCCAATTGGCGGGGAAGGCCGTTGCCCACTTCAAGACCCGGGGCTCTCCCGTCCGCGAGCCCGCACTGGCCACCTTGCAGCTCGGGAGCAGCAGCGCGAGCGCCAATACAACCAGCGCGCGGAGCATTGCGCCGCGCATCGATAGCCTCGTTTTCATGGGATTCGGCGCTCGCACATCGACAAGTCTCCTATACGAGACTTGCCAACACGATGCAAGACGCAAGACCTCAGGCCCGACGCGCGGGCCTCGAACTAGCCGCGCACTAGACCGGCCAGGGCGCTCCGCGTTCGCCGAAACGAGTACCGGCCGGGAAGGACAAGCCAAATTGCTTGAGCAGCAGCTCCAGCAATTCTTCAGCCGAGGCGATTTGGCGAGTCGTCGCTGTTCCGTAGCGCTCGCGCAGAGTGAACTGGTCATTCAGGATCGACAAGCGCTGACCTTCCGGCGCGCTCCTCGCTACCAGGAGCCGATTCTTGAAGTGAGAGTTGGGATGCGCGCTCGTGTACCAATTGCCGAGCTCCCGGTCGATGGGTGGCATCTCTTCGAGCGTAAACTCGCACACGTCTTGCCATTCCGCTCCGAAGCGCACCTGATGAAACAAGCGCCCATCTTCCCGCACGATTCGACGCGGTTCGTGCAGCGTGGCTTGCTCACCCTGCACCGCAAGGCGGAGCGGCGAAGTGAGCGAAAGTCCGCCCACGCCGACATCGGTCAGCCAGCTCTCTCCCTCCAACTCCACGCGAAGGAAGACGTGCGTGCGGGGCGGTGTGAAATCACGCGGGCGCTGCAATCGGACGCGCGCGCTGATCGGAGCGACCTGAAAGCCGAGCTCTGTCAAAACCGCGAGAAAGAGCCCATTTTGCTCGAAACAATAGCCTCCACGGCGTTCGACCACCAGCTTTTGAAACAGTGCATCCGGCTCCAGAGCAATCGGTCGACCGAGCAACACGTCCAGATTCTCGAATGGAATCGATTGCGTGTGCGCTGCGGTCAAGGCGGACAAAAGCGCGAGGTCCGGTTGGTACCGCCCACGATACCCGATGCGTTGAAAGTAAGCTGCCAAGTTCATCGCCCGCTTCATACCGCAATCCGAGCGGCAATGGGGCGACGGCCCGCTCCTGCTTACTCGGCGGCGTGCCCCCGCTCTCGCTCCCGGGTATATCGGTTCACCGGGACGTCGAGCCCGAGCTGACCGCGCAAGGTAGCGGTCGTGTAATCCCGCTTATAAATGCCGCGCTGTTGCAAGAGCGGCACCACTTTCTCGACGAACAGTTCGAGTTGGCCCGGGAGAGACTCGAACGAGACGAAGCCATCTGCCGCCTCCCCATCGAACCAACGTTGCAGCGCATCAGCGACTTGCTCCGGCGTCCCTACGAAATGGCTGCGCGGGGTGGCAAAGCGCAAAGCGACTTGCCTGAGCGTCAGATTTTACGAGCGCGCGAGCTTCAAGATCCGATTGGACGCGCTCTGGTTGCTGTTGGCGCCGTGTTGGCTCACGTCCGGAAAGGGCGCGTCCAAATCGTGTTGGCTAAAATCGTAGTCGTTGAATGGGCGCCCGAGCATCGCCAAAGCGTTTTCAATCGAGACCAAATTCGCCAGCTCTTGATACTTGGCTTCGGCGTCTTCCGGGCTCGAGCCGACCACCACGCGAATGCCGGGCAGAATCAGGAGCTGGTTCGGATCGCGCCCGAACCCCGCGGCACGGGCCTTGACGTCCTTGTAGTAGACCTTCGCCTCTTCCAGGTCGTCGTGCGAGACGAAGATGCAATCGGCCCGTTCGGCAGCGAAGTTCTTGCCGTCTTCGGACGCACCCGCTTGAAATATCACCGGCTGACAACGCTGTCTGCCACGAATAGGAAGTCGAATTTGCCCGCCTCGGCGCTCTTGGCCTGGCGCTTGTAGAACGCAAAGTTGGTACTGGCGGTCGGATCGGCATCCGGGTGGCGCCAATCCCCCCAGCCCGGACCGACACCATGCAAAATGAAACCCAGCTTGAGCTCTCCATTGGCCATGAAGCGCTCATACAAGATTCTCTAACAAAAGACCAACGTCCACTTGGATCACATTTAGGTCATTCTTTGGGCCTGAGCGACCGTCTTGTAAGCCAAAACCACAGACCAGACGTTGACTCCAATATTCCACTATAATAGACCCTGCGCCGTGGACGCTCCCTTGCCTCGCGCTACGGATGTCTTGGAAATACCCAGCCAAGGGCTCCCCGAGAGCCCCTTCGCCTTCATCCGGTTGGTGGTGCGAGGGCGATATCGCTATTGGCTTTTGGCCTTGGTCATCGGCGAGGGCAGCAACGCGGCGTGCGGCATTCTCCTGCCCTACGCCTTGAACCGGATCATCACCGCCATTACGACTAGCCACGCCGAACGCTCGTTGGTCCTGGGGTCGCTCAGCGCACCGCTCATCTTGTTCGCCACGCTGAGCTTGGGGGAGCTCGTGCTCGGGCGCATCAATTCGGCGTTGCAACTGCGCGTCGCGCCCCGCCAACGCCAGTACGTGGCCCGGGCTTTGTTCGGCTATTTGCATCGACACTCGCACCGCTACCTCACCGAAAGCTTCGCGGGTGCCCTGGCCAGTCGGATTTCGGAAACTTCGCACGGTACGAACCAAGTGCTGTTTTCCGTGATCCAAGAGTTCTTACCGACGGGGATCGTGATCACGGTTGCCAATGCCCTGTTGCTGTCCGCCAACGTCTGGCTCGGGGCGTTCACCTGTGCGTGGACGCTCGTTTTCTTGACGGTTTCGCTGTTGCTCGCCCGTCGCACGCAGCCACTGGCCGCCGCCGCATCGAACGCCCGCAGCCACACGGTGGGCATGGTCGTCGATTCGGTGGCCAATCACGCCACGGTGCGCCTGTTCGCTCAGCTCGGCCATGAGCGCACGCGGCTCGACCGCGCCTACGACACCGAACTCGTCACCGTGTTGCGCGCGAATTTGGCGATGGAGCGCGTGCGGCTGTTTCAGTTCGCGGCCTCCGCGCTGCTCAAGGCCGGCACCGTTACGGTCGCGGTGATCGTCTGGGGCCGCGGCGCGCTGACCGTGGGACAATTCGTGATGGCGGTCAGCTTGTCTTTGCTGATCATCGCGGAGGTCCGCAACTTGAGCCGGCGGCTGCTGGAATTGTTCGAGGCGCTCGGGAACGTGGGCAGCGGCGTCCGCACCATCCTGCAACCGCACGAGCTTCCGGACCGCGAGGACGCGCGTCCTCGCCCGGTCGCTCGCGGCAGCATCGAGTTCGACTCCGTTGACTTCAAGTACGCCGATGGCGCGCAGGTCTTTCGCGGCTTCTCGCTCACCATCCCCGCTGGCCAGCGCGTCGGGTTGGTCGGCTTCTCCGGTTCTGGCAAATCCACCTTCGTTAGCCTGCTCTTGCGCTTCTACGACATCCAGGCCGGAACGATTCGCATCGACGGCCATGATACTCGCTCGTTCACGCAAGACTCGTTGCACGCTCAACTGGGCCTCATCCCCCAAGATCCGACGCTATTTCATCGCACTTTACGCGAGAACATTCGCTACGGCCGAAGTGACGCGAGCGATCAGGAGGTCGAGATTGCCGCCGCCCGCGCGCACGCCAGCGATTTCATTACTGCGATCCCCGGTGGCTACGATGCCGAAGTGGGCGAAAGAGGGGTCAAGCTGTCGGGCGGCCAACGCCAGCGCATCGCGATCGCACGAGTGATCCTGAAGAACGCGCCGGTATTGATCCTGGATGAAGCCACGTCCAGCCTAGACTCATCGACCGAACAGGCAATCCAAGCAGCGCTCGACGAGGCGATGGTCGACAAGACCGTGGTCGTGATCGCGCACCGCCTGTCGACCATCGCGCACCTGGACCGAATCCTGGTCTTCGACGGCGGCCGCGTGCTGGAAGAGGGCACGCACAGCGAGCTTTTGCGCCGCCGCGGCGCGTATTACCGATTGTGGAGTCGTCAGGCAGAAGCGGGCCTACACGACGACGAGCATCGCCCTCCCCTCGACAGCGCGAGCACCGATGGCGAGCTCGGTGGCGCGTATCAAGTGGCCCTTTCGCGGTAGCAGGCGAACTCAGGGCTGAGCGAGCAGCGTGGGCGGCTCGTAGATGGAGACCGGCGGCGCGACGCCCACGAAACGCTCGACCTCGACCAGACACGTTTGTGCGCTGCACCCCTGCGAGAATGACGAAGCACCGCGGTCGAGCGTGAGCGAGTTCGGGTTTGCGTTGTTGTCGAACGCGACGTCGCCGGGTGGTTCCTGGTGGGCGCGGTCGTACCAGCTTCCCGTCGCCAAGCGCACGACGCCAGGCATCATGTCATCCGTCACCAGCGCACCGGCCAAGCTACGGCCGCGGTCGTTGTGCACGGTCACCAGATCGCCGGTTTCGATTCCGCGCTGCTCGGCGTCCAGCGTATTGATGTAAATCGGCTCGCGCCCCGCGATTTTGCCGGCGCGGCTATGCGGGCTGTGGTCGAGCTGACTGTGCAGGCGCCGCTCGGGTTGGTCGGACAACAGGTGGAGCGGGAACCTTGCTGCGCTCGGATGCCCGAGCCACTCGAAAGGCTCCAGCCAAACCGGGTAACCCGGGCAATCCGAAAGCCCAAAGCCTGCAATCTTCTCGGAGTAAATCTCGATCTTGCCGGACGGCGTGCGCAAGCGATGCGCCTCGGGGTCACGACGAAATTCTTCGTGCATGACGTGGGGCCGATCGTGCACGGCCAAGTCGACGATGCCTTGTTCCCAGAAAGCATCGAATGAAGGCAATTCGATGCCGAGTGCTCGGACCTTGGCCGCGTTTTCGTCGTACATGCGCACGAGCCATTGGCTCACGCTCAGGTCTTCCGTAAATGCTGATTTGACGCCCAGGTGCTCAGCGACCTCAGCCAAGATGGCGTGGTCGTCGCGGGCTTCGCCCTGGGGCGCTACGGCACGCTTCATGGCGATGTAGAAGCCTTCCCGGGTGGCAAAGCCGATGTCGTCGCGTTCGAGCGAGGTGGTGGCGGGCAGCACGATATCAGCGCGCTTGGCGGCTGGGGTCCAATACTGTTCGTGCACGATGATCGTCTCGGGCTTGCGCCACGCGCCATCCAAGCGACGCAAATCCTGATGGTGATGAAACGGGTTGCCCCCCGCCCAATACACCAAGCGAATATCCGGATAATTCCGCGTGACGCCTTGATAGGTGAAGGCTGCGCCGGGGGAGAGCAGCAGATCGGCGATGCGCGCCACGGGAATGAAGTCCTTCACTTGGTTTGCGCCCTGCGGAAACACCGGCCCCGGAATGCGACGGTGCGCGCTGCCCATGACATTCATCGCGCCGTAGCCGAGGCCGTAGCCACCACCAGGAAGCCCAATCTGCCCGATCATGGCGGCCAGCGTGACCAGCATCCAAAATGGCTGTTCACCGTGCGCCGCCCGCTGCAAGGCCCAGGCGATGTTGAGCATGGTTCGGCCCGCTAGCAGCTCGCTTGCGAGACTCGCCATGCGCGCCGCCGGAACTCCGCTGATCTCCGCGGCCCAGGCCGGCGACTTCGGAATGCCGTCCTCGACCCCGAGCAGATAGGCCTCGAATCGCTCGTAGCCAACGCTGTAGCGATCGACGAAGCTGCGGTCAAAACGCGGATCTTTTGCTACGGCATAGGCCAGCCCCAACATGACCGCCGTGTCCGTGTTGGGACGGACCGGGATCCACTCGACCGGGCCCCCGGTCTCCAGGTTATCGCGGACCGGGCTGATGTTCACGAAGCGAACGCCACGCTCGGCCATGGCTCTGAGCCCAGCCCGGACTCGATGGTCGCCCGCCCCGCTGGAAGAGACCTGGGTGTTCTTGAGTGGCACGCCGCCAAACGTGACGAACAGCTGGGTGTGCTCGGCCAACACCGAAAACGAGGTGTGCGAAGCATTGCTGTCGTCCATATCCGTAACGATGTGCGGCATCAGGGCGCGCCCTGCGCCCAAGCTGTAGCTATCGACGCTGCGCACGTAGCCGCCCAGGATGTTCAAGAAGCGATGCAGCTGGCCCACGGCGTGGTGAAAACGCCCCGCGCTGGACCAACCGTACGAGCCCCCAAAAATCGCGCTGTTTCCGTGTGTGCCGATGACTCGCGCCAGCTCCTGAGCGACGAGCGACGTGGCGGTTGACCAATCGACCTCGACGAAGGGCTCGCTGCCCCGCCCCTCGTTGTGGGCGCCAGGCCCTCGCTCGAGCCAGCTCCGGCGCACCGCAGGGCGACGGATACGCAGGCGTGTGACGCTCGGATCGAGCTGGTCGAGGCCGATCGGCGATGGATCCGGATCACGCGCGAACGGACGCAAGCGAGGCACGGATTCCCCCGCTGCGCGCTGATGCGCGTCCGGGGAGTCGACTTCGTACACGCCCCAATGTGCTGCGGTATAGGTGACTCGCGACATGTTCACTCGACGCTCGCTGCAACGTGAAACATCTACGCGGCCACGCTGGGCGTGGGGCGGTGCTTCACTGCTTCACGCACCACCGGAATTAGATCGCGGCCGTACTGAATGGCATCTTCCAATGGATCGAAGCCGCGAATCAGAAAGGTGGACACGCCGAGATCATAGTAGTCGAGCAACGCATCGGCCACTTGTTCGCCCGTCCCTACGAGCGAGGTCGAATTCCCGCCCGCGCCGGTGACCTTGGCCACGCCGGTCCACAGCCGCTTATCCAAGCGTTCGCCTTGCGCTGCCGCGCGTAGCAGCCGCGCCGAGCCCTCGCTGCGAGGAGTGCCCGAGAAATCTTGCAGCCCTTTCTCGGCGCGAGACTTGCGGACGCGCTCCAAGATGTCGTCGGCGCGCTGCCAGGCGGCAGCCTCCGTGTCCGCCAAAATCGGGCGCAGAGACAAACTGAAGCCGATGCTGCGACCATATTTGGCTGCTGCAGCCCGCACGCGGATCACCTGTTCGCGCACCTGAGCCAGAGTCTCGCCAAAGAGGGCATAGATATCGGCGTGGCGACCGGCGGCGTCGATCGCGGCCTCCGACGAGCCACCAAAGAAGATCGGAATGTGCGGCTGTTGCACGGGTTTGACGGAGACCAAGCCGCCCTTGAACTTGTAGTATTTGCCCTCATGATCGAAGGCTTCTTGCTCTGTCCACAGCCGGCGAAGTAGGCCCACGTACTCGTCGCTCCGCTCGTAGCGTTCGGCCTTGCTCAGAAAATCTCCATCCTTCTGCTGCTCTTCGTCGCTGGCACCGGAAATGATGTGGACCGAGGCTCGCCCGCCGCTCAGGCGGTCGATGGTGGCGAGCGTTCGAGCGGCCAGCGTCGGCGCGACGAAGCCCGGGCGGTGCGCGAGCATCACTCCCAGACGCTGAGTGACGGCGGTCACGTAGGTCCCGAGGTGCAACCCATCGGGCGAAGTCGAACCGTAGCCGATCAACACCCGGTCGAACCCGCCCGCTTCGTGAGCCTGAGCGAAGGTACGCAGGTAGTCGACGTCGAACAGGTCGTCGACGCGACCGCCTGCTTCTGACGGATTTCGATGAGCAACGAGCCCAGTAAACGAAACGGACATGGCAGATACTCCTCTAGCGAGCTGCGCTGCGCTGCGCTGCGACGGCTCGCGGGCGCGCTCTCGCGAAATTCTGGTTGGGTCTTGGCCCCGAGCATAGTAGACCCAAGTCTTCTTCACAAGACCAGAGCGATGATGACCAAACCAGCCGCAAAAAAACAGCTAAAACTCGGGCATATGATCGAAGGGGCCGGACGCACCTGGACGGACTGGCGGCACCCGAATGCAGAGCCCGGCGCGAGCACCGATCTTCGCTACTATCGAGCGCGCGCGCAGCTCGCCGAGCAGGGCAAATTCGACTTTCTGTTCATCGCCGACAGCTTGTCGATCAACGAAAAGTCGAGCCCGCACTACCTCAATCGCTTCGAGCCGCTGACGATCCTGTCGGCGTTGGCCGCGGTCACGGAGCACGTTGGCCTGGTCGCGACCGTGACCGCGAGCTACGCCGAGCCTTTCAACGTCGCGCGCCAATTCTCGTCGCTCGATCATATCAGCGGCGGTCGCGCGGGGTGGAACGTGGTGACCTCGTGGCTGGACGGCACGGCCGCCAACTTCAGCAAAACCGAGCACCTCGGGCACGACGAGCGCTACCAGCGCGCGGAAGAGTTCGTGCAGGTCGTCAAAGGCCTGTGGGACAGCTGGGAAGACGACGCCCTGGTGCACGACAAGGCCAGCGGAGTCTTCTTCGAGCCGAGCAAGCTCCACACGCTCGATCACCAGGGTCAATTCTTCCAGGTCAAAGGACCGCTCAACATCGCGCGTTCGGCGCAGGGGCAACCGGTGATTTTCCAGGCCGGAACGTCGGACAGCGGGCGCAATTTCGCGGCTCGCAACGCAGACGCAATCTTCGTGGGTCACGATGGCATCGAAGAAGCTCGGAGCTACTACCGTGACGTGAAAGCACGCGCCACGGGGTTCGGCCGCGATCCCAACACGCTGTTCATTCTACCGGCTGTGGCGCCCGTCGTCGGCAGCACCGAGGCCGAGGCCGAAGCGCTCTGGCAGGAACGAGCGAATCTCGTTTCGATCGAATCGGCCCTGCGCATGCTGGGTCGCAACTTCAACGACTACGACTTCACGCAGCACGACCTGGATGCGCCGTTCCCCGCCTTCGGCAAGGACGCACTGAACAGCTCTCAGGGTGCGGTGCTCAAAGTGACTCGAGCCGCACGCGAAGAGAATCTGACGCTGCGCCAAGTGGCCCTCCGCTTCGCGACTCCGCGAGGCAACTTCGTAGGGATCCCGGAGCAGATCGCCGATAAGTTCGAACTGTGGTTGGAGAGCGGCGGCTCGGACGGCTTCGTGATCGGAGAATCACTGCCCGGGCAATTTCAGCGACTAGTGGAGACTGTCATCCCGCTCTTGCAGCAGCGCGGTTCGTTCCGGGAAGAATACCAGGGTGCGACATTTCGCCAGAACCTGGGCCTCGAGGTCCCCGAAAATCGCTACACGCAGCAAAAGCGGCCGCGCAATGTGGCCTGATGCCAACACGCGCAAGCACGACGCTTTCGAGCAGATGATCTTGCGCAATCAAATCGCCGCACCTAGTGTTCGGCGGTGCCTCAGGAAACGCTGATTGACGCGAAGCAGCTGGCGACGCGCCTCGCCACTGACGACATCGTCGTCGCCGACTGCCGGTTTTCGCTGGCGGATCCCAACCTCGGACGCGCGCAGTATGAGCAGGGCCACGTGCCGGGGGCGCATTTTTTCGATCTCGCGCGCGACCTGTCTGCCCCGGTGGACGTGCACGGCGGTCGTCACCCGTTGCCCGATCCGAACTCATTGGCTCGGCTGCTCGAGCAAGCAGGGGTGAGCGAAAGCACGCTCGTCGTCGCCTACGACGACTCGCGCTTCGCCTTCGCCGCGCGCTTCTGGTGGTTGCTGCGCTACCTCGGGCATCCCAACGTCCGGGTCTTGAATGGCGGATTCAAAGCCTGGATCTCGGCGGGTTTTGCCGTGAGCGTCGAAACACCAGCTCCGCGACGAGCCACCTTCGTTCCTCGCGTCGACAGCTCATTGCTCGCCACCCGTGACGAAGTACTGGCGCTCGTGACCACTGCCGATCGCCGGATCAATTTGGTCGACGCCAGGGAGCCGAAGCGCTTTCGAGGCGAAGAGGAGCCGATCGATCCAGTGGCTGGCCGCATCCCGGGCGCGCGTTCCTTCCCTTGGCAGGATTACACCTCGATTGACGGCAACGCGATCTCGGAAGCGGCCAATCAGGAACGCTGGTCGACCCTCGAGCGCAAGCCGACCATCCTGTATTGTGGCTCGGGGGTGACGGCTTGCGTCAACGCTCTCTCGCTGCACGCGGCGGGTATCGCAGGCGCGCGGCTGTACGCGGGTAGCTTCAGCGACTGGTGCTCGTATCCGGCCGCCGCCATCGCCGTGGGTCCCGAGTGAGGGCGGGCGTCCCGAAGCGTTTGCGGCCCGAGGCGGCGTCGCCCCTCACGAGCCCATGTCCCTGTAACTAGACTTGTGTCCTTGACACTAGACTCGCGCACGACCAAGCTGCGGTCGGAGCAAAGTCATGAACGCGCCCGCCCTGTCCGAACGAAAAGTTCAGCCTGCCCCGCTACGGCGCTTGCCTCCGCGTGCACTACCCACCCTTTGGGGAGAGTGGGGACAACCGCTCATCCCGCAGCCAACCGTCGAACTCGAACGCCTCTATCGTAAGCAACGGCTGGCGGCGGCGTTCCGCTTGTTCGGACGCTTCGGCTACGACCACGGTGGCGCCGGGCACATCACGGTCCGTGACCCCGAGTATCCGGACTCATTTTGGCTCAATCCGGCGGGAGTTTACTTCGGGCACATCCGCGTTTCCGATCTGATGCGCGTCAACCACCGCGGTGAGATCGTGGAGCACGGCGAGATCAAACGCTTGAATCGCGCTGCCTTCGCGATCCACGCCACGCTGCACGCGGCACGTCCGGAGGTGATCGCAGCCGCGCATTCTCACTCGCTGTACGGCAAGGCCTGGTCAGCGCTGGGGCGGTTGCTCGCTCCGCTCACCCAAGACAGCTGCGCCTTCTATCAGGAGCACGCCATCTTCGAACACTTCTCGGGCGTCGTGCTGGATACCAGCGAAGGCGAGAAGATCGCCCAAGTGCTCGGCCGCAAGAAGGCCGTCATCTTGCAAAATCACGGCATCCTGACGGTCGGGCCAAGCCTGGAAGCCGCGGTCTGGCGCTACTTTTCGTTCGAGAATGCTTGCCACGCCCAGCTGCTCGCCGAAGCGGCGGGGGCGGTCAAGCCGATCCCACACGATGTCGCGCTGCACACGGCCAATCAAACGGGCAGCGACACCGGGGGCTTCTACGCTTTCCAACCGTATTTCGACCTGATCAGCCGCGAAGAGCCCGATCTCTTCGAATGAGCGCGAACCCACCATCGAGCAAGAGCTGACCATGACCACATCCGCCACCAATCATCAGTCCCCAGCCGATAGTCTTGTCCCCCAGTCCCTATTGGACGAACTGACACGCAAGTTCGCGACCACGGCCGAAGAGTACGATCGGCTTGCCGTCTTCCCGCAAGCCAACTTCGAAGAACTCCAGCGCGCGGGGCTGCTCGGGTTGACCGTCGCCAAAGAGTACGGCGGGCGCGGCGCGGGCCTGAGTGAGGGTCTGCGCGTGCTCGGCGCAGTAGCCAAGGGCGAGCCCTCGACCGCGCTGATCTTGTTCATGACCTACGCCTATCACTCGGCGCCCAAACGCACGCAGACGTGGCCCAAGCACGTGTACGAGCGGGTGGCGCGCGAAGCCGCGACCGAGATCTCATTGATCGGCGGGCTACGCGTCGAGCCGGAACTCGGCACCCCGGTACGCGGCGGCATGCCGAAGACCGAAGCCAAGCGCAGCGCGCAAGGCTGGCTGCTGAGCGGCAACAAGATTTACTCCACGGGCTCGACCGGTCTGCGCTGGTACGCAGTTTGGGCCAAGACCGATGAGCCCGAGCCGCGCGTCGGCAATTTCTTGGTGCGCTCCGACAGCCCGGGCATTCGCATCGAGCCGGTCTGGGATCACCTGGGCATGCGCGCAACCGTCAGCCACGAGGTCATCTTCGACAACACACCCGTACCCGAAGAACACGCGGTCGACGTCCGCGCTCCTGCGGCTTGGGCGCCGAAGCCGGGTGAAACGGCGCTCTCGCTCTGGAATGCGCTATCGATCTCGACGATCTACGATGGCGTGGCGCGAGCGGCTCGAGATTGGCTCGCGCAGTACCTCAAGCAGCGGGTGCCCGCGAACCTGGGCGCCCCGCTCGCGACGTTGCCGCGCGTTCAAGAGAAGTTCGGCGAAATCGAAGCGCTTTTGTACGCAAACCGCGTGCTGATCGAAAATGCAGCCGCGCGTTCCGAGCGGGGTGAGATCGTGACGCCGACGGAAGCCAACCTGGTGAAGTACGTCGCCACCGGCAACGCCATCCGCGCCGTCGAAATTGGTCTCGAGCTGACCGGCAACCCCGGGCTCAGCCGTTCCAATCCACTCGAACGTCACTATCGCGACGTGTTGTGCAGCCGCATCCACTCGCCCCAAAACGACACCATCTTGACCGGGGCCGGCCGCGCCGGCTTTGGCATTTGAGACGAGCCGCTGCGAAGCGTATTCGAGCTCCGGTAGCGCGCGGCCGCGCGCTACAGCTCGTGCGCTAGGTTCATCTTCTCGAGTAGTTCGCGACGCAACGCGACGAACTGGGGGTCGTCCCGATGACGCGGATAGGGCAAATCCACCGGCAGCGTCTCGACGATACGTGCGGGGCGCTGAGAGAAGACGATGACGGTCTGGGAGAGCAGCAACGCCTCTTCGACGTCGTGCGTGACGAGCAGGCTGGTAAAGCGCGCGTTTTGCCAGAGCTTCAGCAGCTCGGCCTGCATGGTCATGCGCGTCAACGAATCCAGCTTGCCGAGCGGCTCATCGAGCAGCAAAAGTCGGGGATCGTTGACCAAGACGCGAGCCAAAGCCGCCCGCTGCGCCATTCCACCCGATAGCTCGTTCGGAAATGCATCGGCAAAACCCGTAAGCCCCACCAAACGTAAGACTTCGTCCACGCGATGACGCTCGGCTCGAAATACGCCGCGTGTCTCCAAGCCCAAGGCTACGTTCTGATAGACCGTGCGCCAAGGGAAGAGCGTGGGATCTTGAAAGACCAGCAGACGCGAGGGATCGGGCGCCACGATGCGCACGCCGTCAGCGCCGATCTTCCCGGAGCTCGGCGGCTCGAGCCCAGCAATCAACCGCAGCAAGGTCGATTTGCCGCAACCGCTCGGCCCCAGCAGCGCGACGAAGGAACCGGGCTCCGCAGTAAACGTCACGCGATCGAGCACGTCCAGCCGCGCGCCTTTGGTCAGGAAATGATGGCTGACTTGCCGCACCTGCACGCTGAGCCCCGGACTCGCCGCTGCCTTACCGAGTACCGCCGCCGCTACCATCGGACGATGTTCCTCTGCCAGGCCAACACCGAGTCCCGGATCCGGAACAAAAGGCTAATCAGGCCAGAAAAGAGCAGCGCCATCAGGATCAGCGCGCCATACAAATTGGCGTACGCGGCCCAGCCTTGCGCCCATTGCAAGTACCAACCAAGCCCGGCTTTTACGCCCATCATCTCGGCCACGATCAGCACCGCGAAGGACGTGCCCAAACCCATGAACAACCCCACGAAGACACTGGGCAAGGCCGCCGGAATCGCTACCTTCAGAATCAGAAAGCGCGTATCGGCGCCCAACGTGCGCGCGATGTCATAGTAGCTCTTCATCACGCTGCTGATGCCGGACGAAGTGAGCACGGCAACGGGAAAGGTCGAAGCCAGCGCAATCAGGAAGGTACTGGCCGAGCGCGCCGATGGCAGAAAAAAGAACGCGATTGGCAGCCAGGCGGTGGCCGGCAGGGGACCCACGAAGCGCAGGATCGGGTGCCCCCAATAGTGCGCCGCTTTGGACCAGCCAATCGCGACCCCTGCACCAAAACCGATGATGCCCCCGAGCAAGTAGCCGGGGAGCAGCAACAGCAAAGAGTGGAGCGTGCTTTCGACGAGCCGCGCCGAATCGTCCGTGTACACCTCGAGGATGGACTGCGCCGGAGGGAAGAAGGGCAGCGGCAAGATCCCCGTCTTCGCGGTCAGCACTTCCCAGCCCGTCAAAGCGATGGCGATCGCGCAAAACCAACGCCCAAACGGCAGGACGCGGCTCAACCAGGCCCTGTCACCAGCAAAGGCGCCCAATACGGCGAGCACAACTGCGACCGCGGCTTGGATGCCGGCGAGCAGCGAGGTGCGAGACCAGTGGCTGAGGTCCGGCCAGAGCCAGGTGACCGCTGCGGCCACGAGCCACAGTGCGGCGGCAACGAAACCGTAGGCCCAGATCTCGCGCGGTTGCTGCGCGACGGCCGCTGTTGCCGAAAGCCCGCGCGCCGGCAGCGCTTGATCGCCTGCGCTGGCGACGAGTTTGAGCGAATCAGTCATGGCTGTCTCCGAGTAAGGACCAATCAAGCAAACAAGTTTTCGACGACTCGGTTCGAAAAATCCTTGCCCGTGGTCGATGGCTTCAACACACCCACGTCCCGCAGCTCGTCCGCGTAGCGCGCGATGTCGCCCTTCAGATCCAGACCGACCGGGTGACGTTGATGAGTCTGTGACTTGAGCACCCAAACGATGTCTTCCACACTGGCTTTAGCGTACGGCGCGAAGACTTTGGCGACGGCTTCCGGATTCTCCGCGCACAGCGACGCGGCGCTAACGAGCGCCAGAGCCAGGGCTTTCGCGGTCTCTGGCTCGGAACGCAGCAGGCTACCTGCCGCGCCGACCACGCAGCAAACCCGGTTTTGCCAAGGAGCCGTCAGGTTGGTCATCACCTCCACCAGATCACCGTCCGATTGCTTCTGCAGGATGTGTAAAATCGGGTCCGAGTCGGCGATGGCATCGACTTCACCCTTCTTGATTGCTTCGCCCAGCAGCGGCTGCGGGAAGGCGCGCCAAGTAACGTCGTGATCGGGATCGACGCCATGGGCCTTGAGCAAGATCGAGAACGTGTTGCGACCCGTGCCCGAAATCTCGCTCAAACCGATCTTTTTTCCCTTCAGGCTCTTCGGGTCGTCGGTAATGCCGGCGCGGCGTGAACCCGCCATGCGAGCGCAACCGCCGTGTGTGCCCGCAATCAGCTTGACGTCGAAGCCCTGCTCCAGCGGCTTGATCCAACGCATGATCATGCCCACCCCCGCGTCGGCCTTACCGGTGGAGATGGCTTCCAGCAGCTGGTCGGTCGAACCGGCGAAGTTCACCAGCTCCACATCCAGACCGTGCTTTTCGTAGATGCCGTACTCCTTGGCCAGGAGCGCGGGGGCGAGGCAGATTGCCGTGGCATTCCAGGCGAGCCGCAACTTGCGCAAGCCGCTCGCGGTACGCTTCGCTTGCTTCCCACTGAGGAAGCCCGTGAGCCCTCCCACCGCTACCACGGCGGCGCCGCCCACGATCAGCCGGCGGCGCGTGAATACGGGCGTTGGGGCCGGCGCAGGCGGCTCGACGATATCGTCGACAATGTCTTCGATGCTCATGCGACCTGGCCAGGCTCATAGACCGCACGGAATCCTGCGTCAAGGACACAATTCTGTTATAGGAGACAGCGAGCGAGATGGCAACGCACGGTTTGACCCTCAAAGCCCGGCACGCCTGCCGAGCGTGCGGCGTCGGGTTGCTCGCGCTGATGACCCTGACTGCGCTCAGCTACGCGGCGGGAGAAGTTCATTTTCAGCGTGCCGCCGCGCTCCTCGCGGGCCGGCCGAGCCACGATGTAGAGGCTCAGCCAAGCGAGCACCCGCCTGTGTTGGGGGCCGTTCCAGAGTTTTCGTTCGTCGATCAACAGGGGGGGGCGCTCACGAAGACCGCATTGCGCGATCATGTGTGGATCGCAAATTTCATCTTCACGCGCTGCACCAGCGTGTGCCCGACGCTCACTGCAAAGATGCGCGTGCTACAGCGCAAGCTGCCGAACCCTCAGCTACGCTTCGTCTCATTTTCAGTGGATCCCGAGCACGATACCCCGTCGGCCCTTTTCGACTACGCCAAAGGCTGGGGCCAAGGCGAAACTCGCTGGTCACTTTTGCATACCGAGCCAGCATCATTGCAACGCCTGAGCGATGGCCTGCGCGTCGTCACTCTACCCGGCGGCAGCGCCGGAAATCCCATCGTGCACACGAGTCTCTTCTTTCTCGTCGACGGCGCGGGCCGCGTGCGCGGCCTCTACGATAGCGACGACGAGTCAGCAGTGCAGCATTTGATCGACGACACCCGGGCCTTGTCTGCCAACGAGTCCGGGGCAGAAGACTCTTCAGTGCGGAACGGGTCGGGGGAGAAGCTGTTCGACGCCCTGGGTTGCAGGGGCTGCCACGACGACCCCAAGTTAGCGCCGACTTTGCACGGGATCTGGAACGAACCCGTTGCGTTGGCCGGTGGCGCTCGCGCCCGAGTGGATGCGGGCTATCTGCTGCAATCTCTGGTCGCACCGAGCACCCAGCTCGTCGAGGGCTACCTCGACCTGATGCCCTCCTATGCCAATGAATTGTCGGACAGCCAGCTGCAGGCCGTCGTCGACTACGTGAAATCACTGTCATCTACGGTGGCGCTAGCCCATCTACCCGTAGACTCCTCCACCCCGAGCGCGGCGCCGCCGAGCATCCTCACCCAAGATCCAGTGTGCGGCATGAAGGTGCGCGCCACATCAGAGACGCCGCGCGCCATGCGCGATGGGCGAGAGTACTCCTTCTGCTCCGAGCACTGCCGAGAACAGTTCCTCGCAAAGCCGACCGCACCGCGCGCGACGAATCATTGAGCCAACGCTCGAAGCCCGTTGTCTTTGAACCAAGCCTGCAAGCAACCCGAAGACGGCAAAGGCTCGTTTGGGCAGACCGAGCAGTTCGCTCACCCGCGCCGGATGATTGCGCAACGCCCCGATGTAAACCGTGCCGAGCCCGAGCGCCTCGGCGGCGACCACTGCATTCTGCGCAGCCAGCACCGCATCGACAGCGGCCACCAAAAACGATTCCAGGTAGTCGAGGCCCTCGATTTGCAATCCGCGCGATCGCGCCAGCGCGATGCAGATCGGCCACCCAAACCAAAAATGGCGCGGCCTTCCGCACCTGCTCTTGGTCCCCCGCGACTAGAGACAAGCCGCGTCGCAACTCGGGGTCCGTGACGTTCACGACGCTCCACAATTGCAAATTCGAAGAACTGGCTGCGGACTGCGCCGCCGCAATCAGCAGCTCGAGCGTCCCTGGCTCAAGCTCCTTTTGCCGATAACGCCGGACCGATCGGTGAGCGAGCAAACGGTCGACCGTCGCTTTACCCATGCGCTCGTCGAATCCGGCCTCGGGCTCGACTACGGCTCGACCGTAACGCCGATCCAAGCGCAACTCGAGGCCTTCACTCAGCGCCCGCGGTTCACTCGGGACCGGATGGTCAGGATCTGCCTTTGCAAAGCGGCGGCTGGCCCGGGCCATATCTCGAGCCATCAAGTCCATTTTAATAGACATAAGCAACATTTTGCAAGTGACGAACACCCGCTTCCGGACCGATTGGAGTTTCGAATCTCGCCCGTAAAGACCCCTCATGCTTGAGGCGGATCGGCGGACAAACGCTGCCATCGTCTACAATGAGAGACGAGTCATGCCGTCTGCGACCCCTGAGACTACGCCAGTAAATCCAATCGCGGCGGGAGCGCGACAGACACTGTCTACTTTACAAGACACGCCCACGCGGCTATGCATGCGCCTCGAACTCACGTCGCTCGGGGGAAAGCCTGAGCATCCCAGTGACTTGGCGTCATTCGGCGAACTTGCATCCTTAACAGGTGGACGGAAACAATCGAGATGGCACTTCCTGCTCTACGGTCGCTTCGTACGAAGAGAGTTTCGAGTTTAGTCGTGGGGTTATTGCTGACGCGCTTGAACCCTGCCAACGCGCAGGAACCAGCTCCAGCTCCGGCCGAGACGCCACCCGCAGTTGGAGAGCCCCCACCCCCCGCACCGCCCAGTACGGAGAGCAACGCGCCGTCAGCGCCGAGTGCCGCGCCGGCCGCGCCGACCCCGGTCGCGCCGACCCCGGTCGCAGACACGGACGCACCACCGGCCCCCGCCGCCGCACCGAGTGCGGCCGCCGCCGAGCAAGAGCCGGAGCAGGAACAGCTGACGGGAGTGGTGGTCACCGGCACTCGGCGCACGACGCGGACCGAATTCGATTCGAGCGTACCGATCGACGTCGTGTCGGCGGCTGATCTCGGCACGGTCTCGTCGGCCGATTTGAACGACAAGCTTGCCCTGACGGTGCCGTCATTCAACGTGCAGCGTTTGCCGCTCAGCGATGGCGCGATCTTCAATCGCCCCGCAACCCTGCGCGGCCTCTCGCCGGATCAGACTTTGGTGCTGATCAACGGCAAGCGCAGGCACCGCTCGGCCTATATCGACGTCACCGCGCAAGGCGCCCAGGCCGTAGATTTGGCCGAAATCCCGCTCGCCGCCATCGAGCGGGTCGAGGTGCTCCGGGACGGAGCCTCGGCTCAATATGGGTCCGATGCCATCGCGGGGGTGATCAACATCATCCTCAAGGACAAGCCGGGCGCGAGCGGCTACCTACAAGGCAGCATCTACCAAGAGGGTGACGGCGGTTCGTACCTGGCCGGTGTCAATGGCGGCTGGGCCTTGGGCAAGCGCGGCAGCTTGAACTTGACCTTGGAAGGCGGCGCGGGCAACGCCACTTCGCGCAGCAACCAGCGCCCGAACGCGCAAGCCCTGATCGACGGCGGCAACATCTACGTGAAGCGGCCTGCCGTACAGCGCTTCGGGCAGCCTGACACGCGCGCCTTCATTGCCTTCGTGAACAGCAAGTACCAGCTGGCCGAATCGACCGAAGCCTACTTGTTCGGTAATTTCGGTTACCACTGGGGTGAGAACGACTTCAACTATCGAAACCCGACTCAAGGGGGTGTGTTTACATCCACCCAAGCGGCCGACGTCTTCGCCAAGAACTTTGCGACGCTGCCGAAGCAATACCAAGATTGGTACAACAACAATCCCGCAGTCTTGGCGGGCTATCCAGGCGGGTTCACGCCCCGCTTCTCCGCCACTAGCCTCGATGGCTCGGCGGTTGCCGGCGTACGTGGCGATATTACGCCGGATTTGACTTGGGATCTCAGCGGCCGCTACGGCGTCAATCACATCGACTATTACATCCGCGATACGCTCAACGCTTCCCAGGGGCCGACGTCGCTGAAAGCGTTCAAAACTGGCACGAAACAACAAACGGAGTGGGGCGCAAACCTCGACTTCAACTACTCCTTGGCTGCCGGTCTCAAGGATCCGATCAATGTGGCTTTCGGCGGCGAGGTCCGACGCGAGGCCTACAAAGTCGGAACGGGCCAGCCCGACTCCTATGCAATAGGTCCGCTCGGCGCCATTGGGCTCGCTGGCGGCTCCAATGGTTTCTTCGGCTCGGGTCCAAATCAAGCCGGAAGCTGGGGGCGTAACAGCGTGGCCGGCTACGTCGACGTCGATGCCGACCTGACGCGTCGCTTCAACCTCGGCGCGGCAGGCCGGGTCGAGAACTACTCCGATGCCGGCTCGGCGGTGACCGGCAAGGTGTCCTCCCGCTTGACGGTGATCGACCAACTCAACCTGCGTGGGGCCGTCAGCACCGGCTTTCGCGCACCAACGCCGGGCCAGTCGAACCTCACCAACACCAATCAGTTCCCCAGCCCCGACGGCTCCGTCATCCAGACCAACGGGACCATCCCGCCGACCAACGCCATTTCTGCACTGAAAGGCGGCGAGGCGCTCAAGCCCGAAAAGTCGGTCAACATCAGCTTGGGCTTCGTCACCCAGCCGCTGAAGAAGCTCAGCTTCTCGGCCGATGTGTACCGGATCGACATCCGCGATCGCATCGGTTTATCTCAACGCTACACCCTCAGCCCCGAGGAACAGGCGGACTTGGTCGCCGGCGGCGTGGCGGCGGCGCAGGGGCTCACCAGTTTCAACTTTTTCGTGAACGGCTACAAGACGCGCACGCAAGGTCTCGATCTCGTGCTCGCCTACGGGATCGACCTCACTCAGAATAGCCAGCTCAACATCACCGGCGCCGCGAACTTCAACAAGACCAAGGTCCAGAGCTTCGACGCTGGCGTAATCGATGCCCGGCAGCGGCAATACATCGAGGATCGCTTGCCGAAACGCACGGCGATACTATCAGTCGAGTACGTGCTCGGTAGGACGAGCGTGCTGGCGCGCGCGCGCGACTACGGAAGTTGGACCGAGCCGCTCGACCCGACCACGGATGCGGCCGGGAATCTGATTTACAACCAGAAGTTCTCGGAGGAAGTATTCTTCGATCTGGCCCTGAGCTACGGCTTCACGAAGTGGGCCAAACTGACGCTCGGCGCAGAAAATATCTTCAACAATTATCCGGACAAAGCACGCTTCCCAAACACCGCAGACGCCGCTGCCGCCGGAGCAATCCCGAGCAACGGACGCATTTACCCCAGCCAAAGGCCGTACGAAAGCGACGGCGCGCGCTACTACGCACGCCTCAACTTCGACCTCTGACCAGGACCCCTGATGGCAACGAACCAACCAGGCCCAACGAGACGACGCTTTCTGGCTCAGCTCGGCCAGGCCGGCGGAGCAACCGCTGTTTACCACGCGATGACTGCCATGGGCCTCTTGGCCACGGTGCCTGCCTATGCCGGCCCCCCCAAGTTGGTTCCTCAATCGGGCAATGGCCAGCGAGTGGTGATCCTCGGAGCCGGCATTGCCGGTCTGGTGTCCGCGCTCGAGCTCGGCAAAGCCGGCTACGACGTCACGGTCCTGGAGGCGCGCAGTCGGCCCGGCGGGCGCGTGTTCACCGTCCGTCGCGGCTCGGTCATCGAAGAGATCGACAGCCGACAAGAGGTCGATTGGGACGATGATCCAGACCTGTTTTTGGACGCGGGCGCAGCTCGGCTCCCGCAACATCACCAGGGCATCCTGGGCTACGCCCGAGAGTTCGGCGTGCGACTAGAGGTGCTGAGCAATGAAAATCGCAACGCCCTCGTCCATAAGGCCAGCGCATTCGCGGGCAAACCGCAGCAAAACCGCAGAGTGAACGCGGACGCGCGCGGTTTCGTGGCGGAGTTGGCCGCCAAAGCGATCGATCAAGCGAGCCTCGGCCGCCCCGTCACCAACGACGACAAGGAAAAGCTGCGCGCATTTCTCAAGGACTTCGGCGCACTCGATAAGGACATGGTTTATCGCGGCTCGGCGCGGGCGGGCTATCGCGAGCTCCCCGGCGGCGGCAATGACGCCGGCCAGAATCAAGAACCGCTCGACATCAATCAACTGCTCAACGCCGGATTTTGGAGTCAGCTCGCCGAAGCCGGCGAAGGGCCAACGCAGGCCGCCACGATGGTACGCCCCGTCGGTGGCATGTCGAAGATCGCGGAGGCGATCGCGCGCTCGGTCGCCAACGTCATTACTTACAACGCGGAAGTCACGCGTTTGCGTCGCAGAGGTAGCGGTGCGAAGGTCGAGTGGAAGGACGCTCAAACCGGCAAGGCCTCGGCAATCGACGCGGATCACGTGATCGTCACCATTCAGCCCGGGCTGATCCCCTACCTGGATCACGATTTTTCGCCGCGCGTGAAGCAAGCCTTGGCCGCCCCAGAGAGCTCTCCGCTCGCCAAAGTCGGCTTTCAGGCCACGCGCCGCTTCTGGGAGCTCGACCAACAGATCTATGGCGGCATTTCCTGGACCGACCATTCGATCACCCAGATCTGGTATCCGAGCCAGGGGATCCATGCGCAGAAGGGGCTGCTCGTCGGAGCATACGTGTTTCGCGATGGCGAAGACTTTGCCAAACTTTCGCCGGCCGCTCGTGTGGAGTTGGCATTGCAAGGCGGCGAAGCCCTGCATCCGCAGTACCGACGATATTTGGAGAAAGGCGTCGCAATCTCGTGGCGCAAGGTCAAATTTTCGCATGGCGCCACCACTCACTGGAGCGAAGAGGCACGCAAGAACGAGTACCCGGTCCTACTCAAGCCGGATGGGCCTTACTTCTTCGCCGGCGAATACCTGAGCTACATCAACGGCTGGCAGGAAGGCGCGCTGCGCTCAGCACATTTCACCATCGAGCAAATCGCGGCGCTCCAGGCAAACAAACCAAGGCTTGGAACAAAAGGAAAACCCATATGAAAAAATTGATCGCAGCAGGCATCGCACTCGCCGTCTCGGCGCCCTTCGTTCTGGCCGCGGCGCAAGGGATCGAAATCAAGCGCATCAAAGGGGCCGCTGCGTCGCCCATCTTGGCTGGGGTCGTCGTGCCCGCGGGGGCGAGCGTTTTTTACTTGAGTGGGCAGGTGCCGCTCGTCGCCGACAAGACCAAACCGGCGGAGAGCATCGAAGCGTACGGCGACACCAAGACCCAGGCGATCAGCGTCTTCACCAAGATCAAAGGCCTGCTCGCCGATCAAGGCCTGGCCCTGGGGGACGTGGTGAAGCTCACCGTATTCCTGGTCGGCGACCCGAAGAACGGCGGAAAGCTGGATTTCAAGGGCTTCTCCGAAGCGTACGGGCAGTTCTTCGGTACGACCGCACAGCCCAATATCGTCGCCAGAACCACGGTGCAAGTCGCAGCCCTAGCGAACCCCGGCTTCTTGATTGAAGTCGAAGCCACCGCAGCCAAATCAGGGAAGTGAAGCCTTGATCCGCGATCGCTTGCCGCACCGGTCGCTAGCGCGCGGCCTGCGCGGCCTGCTGACGCTTCTGGTCCTTTCGCGACCATCGCTGGCGGATGCCCCGGGCTCCCCCTCCGGAGCACCCAATTCGAACACGGCGCGTGCGCTGCACGAGCAATTGCTGACCCTCGATTCGCACCTCGACACGCCCGCCAATTTCTCGCTCGCGGGCTGGAGCATCCAAGACCATCACGATCGAAATCGAGACGGCAGCCAGATCGATCTACCGCGCCTGGTGCAGGGGGGGTTGGACGGTGGGTTCTGGGCCATCTACACGCCCCAGGGCCCGCGCACGGCGGCCGGCGACCGAACCGCGCGCGACTTTGCGCTAGCGCGCGCGATGTCGATTCGAGAAATGGTCGCCGCCAATAGCAAATCCTTCGAGCTTGCGCTCAAGGCCGACGACGCCGCGGCGATCGCGGCTCGCCACAAGCGAGTCGTCTTCTTGAGCATGGAAAACGGTTATCCCGTAGAGGCTGACCTGAGCCTGCTCGAAACATTTTACAAACTCGGCGTGCGCCTGGCCGGGCTGGCCCATTTTTCGAACAATGATTTGGCCGATTCTTCGACCGACCCCAAGGGACCGGAGTGGCACGGGTTGAGCGACAAAGGCCGGGCGTTCGTGGGCGAGGCCAATCGGCTCGGCATCGTGCTCGATGCCTCCCACGCATCGGACCAAGTGCTCGATCAGCTGATCGCATCCTCGAAAACCCCTGTGCTCCTCTCCCACTCAGGGGTCAAAGCCGTGTTCGACCACCCGCGCAACGTCGATGACGCGCGCCTCCGCGCCCTCGCCGCGAGCGGAGGGGTGATTCAAATCAACTTCATGTCGGACTATTTGATCGCCGCGCCCAAAATTCCGGAGCGAGAAGCAGCGTTGGCTTCGCTTTGGCAAGGCGCCCGCAGGCCTACCCTCACTCTCGCTGACCGCGAAGCTTTGGTCGCGCGCAAGCACGAGATCGACCGGCGTTGGCCGATCCCGCGCGCGACCTTCTCCGATGCCTTCGCCCATTTGCTTCACGCCATTGCGGTGGCTGGCGTCGATCACGTCGGGATAGGCGCCGATTTCGACGGCGGAGGCGGAGTGATCGGCTTCGAAGACGCGCGCGACTACCCGAAGATCACCGATCGACTGCTGGCCGAAGGCTTCTCGCGCGACGACATTCAAAAAATCTGGAGTGGAAACGTGCTGCGCCTGCTGCGCGCTGCGGAAGCCCAGGCGCGCCCGTCCTCGCCCCCGTAGCTCGCCGCTTCCTCTGGGCTAAATAGGCGGCGGCTCGAGAACCGCGCCATGCCCGTCGTTTGGTCTGCTATAGGGGACAAGAGATGAACGCCCACGAACTCGCGATCCGTCCTGCCGTACATTCCGACCAAGAGCAAATCTGGCGCGCGCTGGAACCGACGATTCGCGCCGGCGAGGCCATGACCTTGGACCGAGACACGACTCGTGCGAGCGCTCTCGACTTCTGGTTCTCCGCACGGCACGAGGTGTTCGTCGCGGAGCAAGAGGGCACGATCGTCGGAACCTATTTCCTACGCGAAAACCACGCCGGGGGCGGCGCCCACGTCGCCAACTCGGTGTATGTGGTCTCGCCTTCGGCGACCGGGCGCGGCATTGCCCAAGCCATGTGTGAGCATTCACTCAATCACGCGCGCGCGCGAGGGTTCTTGGCCATGCAACTCAACTTCGTCCTCAGCAGCGAAGAGCGGCGCTTGAAATTGTGGCAGCGCGCCGGCTTCAAAATCGTCGGTACGTTGCCGAAGGCATTTCGACATCCGTCTCTGGGGCTGATTGACGCGTTCGTTCTGCATCGCGATTTATGAGCGGCGAGCCGTGCCAAGCTCCGGGCTCGGTGCCTAAATTCAGCCCCCGTGCCCGTGCCCGACTCTTCAAACTCTGCTCTTGATTGATGGTCACGCTCGCCCCCGCAGCGCACTCAGCCTTCGGCGTCCAAGTCAGGAACCCAGCGGTGATGCGGGGTGCGTGGCTGGTGAGCGAGCGCCCATTCTCACGTCAGGGGTCGGGTACGGCGCTCCGATGCCGGTACGGCTCCCGGGCACGGGCACGTTTACGGGGGACCACGAAATTCAGAGACGGGATCGGCCGTCGAGGTGCCTTGACCGCCGCGTTCCCAACCCCGATAGAGCGCGGCGTACTGGCCCTGTCGGGCAAGTAACTCGCTGTGACTGCCGAGCTCGGCGATCTGGCCGTCAGCAACGACGGCAATGCGATCGACCTGTTTCATCGTCGAGAGCCGATGTGCAATGAGAACCACAGTGCGTTCTCGCATCAAGCTTTCCAGCGCGAGGTTCACCTCCTGCTCGGTGCCAGGATCGAGGCTCGATGTCGGCTCGTCCAGGATCAAGACATCCGCAGAAAGCAGCGCGACACGCGCCAACGCGACCAATTGTCGCTCACCCGACGAGAGCAACGCGCCGCGTTCGCCCACCGGCGCCGCCAAGCCGCCCGGCTTGGCTCGAAAGCGATCATACGCGCCGATTTGCCGCAGCGCCTGCACGACGTCTTCGTAGCTGGCCCCTGGCCGCACCGCGCGCACGTTGTCGGCCACGCTGCCTTGAAATAGATGTTCCTCTTGCGAGACCATTACGATCCGGCGGCGTAGAGACTCGAGTGAGGCCTGCCTCAAGTCAACCCCGCCGTAGCAAACGGTGCCGCTGGAAGGATCGTAGAGCCGGGCGATCAGCTTCGCGAGCGTCGACTTCCCTGCCCCCGTAGGCCCAACCAGCGCCAAGCGCTCGCCATGCGCGAGGTCGAGCGCCACGTTGGACAATACCGGAGCGAGGCCGGGCGCATAGCCGAAGCCGACCGCATGCAGGGACAGAGTTTGCCTGGGTTCGAGCACGCGCGGCCCCTCGCTCAGGTCGATCGGTTCGTCGAGTAGCGCGAACAACTTCTGCAACGCGGCCGCGGCCGACTGAATCGTGTTGAACAGGAAGCTCAACTGTTGCACGGGCTCGAATGCCATCAGCAAATACAACGCGAAGGCGCTCACGGTTCCCAAACTGCTTTGCCCATGCAAGACCAGCCAGCCGCCGCCCCCGATTGCGAGCGCCGTGCACAGCGCCGTGGTGAGCTCTACCACCGGCAGGTAGCGCGCTTGAATTCTCACGGCGGCCAAGTTGGCGTCGAGCTGCGCTTGGTTTTCTCCCAAAAAGCGATCGATACGCGGTTGCTCTTGGCCGAAGGCTTGCACCACCTTCGCCCCCGCCAAATTCTCGACCAGAGTGGATGTGGTGGCGCTGACGCGCTCGCGTACTTCCAGGTACGCCGCACGCGAGCGGCGCTGAAAGCTCCGCGTCAGAACGACCAACACCGGCAGTGGCAACAGACTCAAGAGGCTCAACTTCCACGACAAAAGCAGGAGCGCGACCAACAGTGCGCTCAAGGTGAGCAAGCTCTGCACGAACTGCACGAGCCCCAACTGAATCAGATCTTGAAGGGCATCGATGTCCGACGTCAGCCGCGAGAGCAGGCGGCCGCGCTGATGGCGGTCGAAATAGCGCACCGACATCGACAGCAGATGAGAAAACACTTCTTGTCGTAGATCGCGCACGAAACGTTCACCGACCACGCCCGTCAGGCGCGTGTGGGAGCGACTCATCACTACCGCGCAGATCGCGAGAGCCAAGAAGGCAGCGCTGGCGGTCTTGATCACGTCCAAGTCTGGATGTCCGTCGCGCAGACCATGGTCGACGGCGTAGCGTAAGATCCAAGGTCCAGAGAGCGCACAGAGTGTGGTGCCAACCAAGAGCAACACCGCCAGCGCGGCTTCCAACCAAGAGCGTGACAGCCGCTTCAGCGCGTGGCGCAGGATGGGTTGGCTGCTCGTGTCAGACATCGGGATGCGCTAGACCGAGTGTGTTCGGCAATGCGTCTAGCTCGGATTCGCGGACCGATGCCAAGATCTTGCGATAGGTAGCGCTGCGTTCGAGCAGCTCCGCGTGCTTACCAGAAGCAGCAATGCGGCCCTCTTCGAGCACTAAAACGCGGTCGGCCAAGCGTAACGTAGCGGCGCGATGCGCGATCAGGATGGTGGTGCGGCCGCGCAGCACGAGTTCGAGGCCACCCCGGATTTCGTCCTCCTTGCCGGCGTCGACCGCACTCGTGGCGGCATCGAGCACGAGCACGCGGGGATTGGTCAAGAGCGCGCGCGCCAGCGCAATCCGCTGGCGCTGACCGCCGGAGAGGCTCAGACCTCGCTCGCCCACCAAGGCTCGATAGCCCTCAGGAAGCTCGACGATGAAGTCGTGGGCACCCGCCGCGCGCGCCGCGCGTTCGACATCTTCATCCCGAGCTTCGGGCACGCCAAAGGCGATGTTGTCGCGAACCGAACCGGTGAACAACAGCGCGTCTTCGAAGACCATCCCAACGCTCGCGCGCAGTTCACGCAGCGGCAACTCACGCACGTCCACGCCATCGAGCAGCACGCGGCCGGCACTCACGTCGTAGAAGCGGGCAATCAGCGCGGTCAACGTGGTCTTTCCGGAGCCCGTGCCGCCGACGAGCGCAACGGTTTCGCCGGCCCGAATCTGAAGTTCGAGCCCTCGCAGCAGCTGGCCGCCTTCGCCATAGGCAAAATCAACCGATTCGAACCGCACCTCGCCGCCACCGGGAGGGACGAGCGCGCCGGTGTGGCTCCTCTCCTCGACAATTCCTCGCCGCGAGCGAGCAGGAACCGAGTCACTGATCGTGGCTCTCGTCGACAGCAAGGACTGAATCAGCTCCGCGGATACGGTTGCGCGCTGAAATTGCGCGACGGTGATACCGGTGATGCGCAGCGGCCCGACCAACATCAAGAGGTAGTAGTTGAACTGAACCAGCTGGCCCACCGTCATGGTGCCGGCCGCCACGCGCTGGCCACCGAGCCAGAGCACGGTCACTAGCCCAAGCGCCGGCAAGAATTCGATCAATGGCATGAAGACCGAGCGCGTTTCGTTCAAGCGCAGCGCCGCCTGATGAGCGTGCTCGGCCTGCGAGCGGACTCGCTCGCGTTCCACGCGCTCGAGCCCCAGCCCTTTGATCGCGCGGATTCCGGAAATGGTCTCTTGAATCATGCTCGCCAGACCGCCTACGGCGCGCTGCAAGATTTGCGCACGCGGCGCCAATTGCATCGTGAACTTGCGAGCGACCAGGAAAACGAGCAGCGCTGGAGCGAGGGCCGCAAAGGCAAGCCAGGCGTCGATACGAACGAGCAGGGCCGCCGAGCCGAGCAGCATGACGGCATTCGAAACCGTCATCGGCACGCTGGCGAAGGGCTGCTGGATTTGTTGCAAATCCGAGGCACAGCGAGAGACCAACTGACCCGCAGGGCTGCGGGCGTGGAAACCGAGGTCGAGCCGAAGGACATGCACGAACAAGCGCGCACGCAGGTCTGCCTCGACGCGAGCGGCGAGCGAAATCGCGAAGTAGCGCCGAAACCCGGCCAACGCGGCCTGAAGCAAACCGACCAGCAACAGGGCAACGATGACCGTCAGCAATTCCTGACCATCACGGCCCCGAATGCCGAGATCGATGCCTCGGCGCACCAGCGTCGGCGCGGTCAGCTTGGCCAAGCTCCAGGCAACACCGGCCGCGATCCCGAAGAGTGCGGGGCGCCGTTGGGCGCGCAGCACGCTGAGCAATAGCCCAGCCCCCGAACGTCGGGCGTTGGCGGCCGGGAGATCGATGCCTAGGCTGGCGGAGGTCATGCGAAACCGTCGCTACCCGGCCACTCAGGGCGACGAATAGCGACCCTCGAAAGCGAACTCCGAGGTGCGCTTGCGGGCGTTGGGTTGTTCCTTTTCATGCAAGTCGCCGGGCAGAACGTGGCGCGAATCCGGGTAGCCGACGGCGATGCCAATCATCGACTCGAACTCATCCGCGGGGACCCCCAATGCCTCATGCACGCGATCATGGTGAATACCGCCCATCGCGCGCGTCGACAGCCCGAGTTTGTGCGCCTGCAACGCCAGCGACTGCCAGGCCGCCCCGGTGTCGAACGCCGCTGTTCGGAGCGGCGCGAGCGTTTCCGGATGACGCTTTCGGGCAAACACGAACACCAAGAGCGGTGCCCGACTCGCCCAGCGCTGATTGGTCGGCAGCAGTAGCTCACGCGCTAGCGCAAGCGATTCGGGCGCACTGGCATACACGAACAGCCAGGGCTGGAAGTTGTTCGCGGACGGCGCCCAACGCGCCGCCTCGAAGAGCGATTGGATCTGAGCGGTCGACACGGGCCGGTCCGAGATTGCGCGACGGGACCAACGTTCGACGAATTGCGCATCGACCTCGGCTTCAGGTGAGCGAACCGAGGCAGTGGGCAACTCGATGCTGGCAGCGGCGGCATTCATGACAGACGACCTTTCTCTGTGGAAGACTCAACGCGGGAAGTGGCAAGCAACAGTGCGCCCCGGTTCGAGCTCCCGAAGCGCCGGCACCTCGCTGCGGCAGCGCTCGGTGGCGGCTGGGCAGCGCGGGTGAAAGTGGCAGCCGGAGGGCGGCGAGGTGGGCGACGGAAGCTCCCCGAGCGGCGCGACGAATTCGCGCCGCCGAGTCGGATCGGGAACTGGACTCGAAGCCAAGAGGGCATGGCTGTAGTGATGCGCCGGGTGCAGAAAGAGCGCCTCGGCGGGCGCCACTTCGACCAAGCGACCGAGGTACATGACCCCCACGCGGTCGGAGACATGCCGCACCAAGTGCAGGCCGTGACCGATGAACAGGCAAGTCAGCCCGAGCCGTTCTCTCAGATCGAGGAAAAGATTGATGATCTGGGCTTGAACCGAAAGATCGAGCGCCGAGACGGCTTCATCCGCGAGGATGAATTTGGGGCGTAGCGCGATCGCCCGTGCGATCCCGATGCGTTGCCGCTGCCCCCCCGAAAACTCGTGGGCGTAGCGAGTGCGGTACGAAGGCTGCAAGCCCACCAGCGACAAAAGCTCGTCGACTTGGTCGCGCAGCGTCGTCCGATCCGGTTTATCGAAGGACAATATCGGCTCGGCGATGACGTCGCCGACGGTCCAACGCGGATCGATCGAGCCATAAGGGTCCTGAAATATCATCTGCATGTCACGGCGCACGCGCTTGCGGTCCGCCCGACCGCGCCCAAACAAACTGCGCCCCTCGAAGCGAATCTCGCCGCCGCTCGGTGTGTCGAGCTGCAGGAGCAAGCGCCCCAAGGTCGACTTTCCACAACCGGACTCGCCGACCAAGCCGAGGGTCTCACCCGGCTGAATTGCCAGCGAGAAATCGTCGACGGCGTGCACGCGGCGTCGTCCCGCAAACAACCCGCGGCGGGTGTCGAAGATCTTGGTCAAGTGCAGCGCTTCGACCAGGGGCTCGCTCGACGGCGGCAAGCCGGCGCGAGTGCTCTCCGCTTCGCGCGTGGCGGGCGCAATCGGCAAACGGACGCGCTCGCTCGGCTCCGGATCGAAGGCGTGAAAGCACGATACATCGCGGGCACCAAAATTCCGGAGCTCGGGCGCTTGTTCACGGCACTGCTCACTTGCCAGTGAACAACGCGGGTGGAAACGGCAACCGCTCGGCATCTCGTCCAAACGAGGCATCGAGCCAGGGATGGCGGACAGCCGCGTCCCTCGCTCGTGAGCCGTGGGCAGCGCGGCGGAGCGCAACAATCCGCGGGTATACGGATGCAGCGCCCGCGCGAAAAGCTCGGTCACCGTCGCTTGCTCGGCGATCCGACCGGCGTACATCACGACCACGCGATCGGCCATCTCTGCCGCGACACCGAGATCGTGGGTGATGAGCAAAATGGCCATGCCTTCTTCGCGCTGCAGCTCCTTGAGCAGCGCCAAGATTTGCGCCTGAATCGTGACGTCGAGGGCGGTCGTCGGCTCATCGGCAATCAACAGATCCGGCTTGCAAGCCAGCGCCATGGCGATCATGGCTCGTTGTCGCATCCCTCCCGAAAGCTCCTCGGGGATCTGCTTCATCCGCAAATCGGCGTCGGGGATATGAACACGCTCGAGCAACTTCAGCGCGCGCTGCCAAGCGTCCGCACGGCTCACCCGTTCGTGCCGCAAGATCGTCTCTACGATCTGCTCGCCGATGCTGAACACCGGGTCGAAGGCGGTCATCGGCTCTTGAAAGATCATGGCGATGCGCTGGCCGCGCAACTCATCGAGTGCGGTCCGACCCATCTCGACCAGGCCTTGGCCGTCGAACTCGATCTCCCCCGCCACGATCCTACCGTGTCGGTGCACCTCGAGCCGCAACAGAGAAAGCGCGGTCACCGTCTTGCCGCAGCCGGATTCTCCGACCAGGCACACCGTCTCGCCGCGCCCCACGTCGAAGGTCGCGTCGTCTACCGCGCCCATCGGGGTCTTCCGCCCGCCAAAGTTGATGGCCAGCCCGCTGACGCGGAGCAGCGGACTGGGGGCGGCGGACGGCAACGTGCGCGCCGCGCTCAGGTCGATCGTGGGCAGATTCATGGTCGCTCCGAAACTCAACGGGGTGCGCTGCGCGGGTCGAAGCGCCGACGCAGGGCATCACCCAAGAGGTTGACTGATACGACCAGAGAGGTAATGGCGAGACCGGGATAGGTGACGGTCCACCAGGCCACGGTCAAATAGCCGCGGCCTTGGGTGAGCAGATATCCCCAGTCCGGGCGCTCGTCGTTGACGCCCAGCCCGAGAAAGCTGAGCCCCGATCCGATCAGGATGGAGCTTCCCACTCCGAGCGTGGCCAGGACCATGATCTGCACGGAGCAATGCGGCAGAACATGCCGACGTAGGATCGCGAAGTGCGACGCGCCAGCCGCTCGCGATGCCTCGATGAACGGGCGACTCCGCACCGACAACGCCTGCCCGCGAAGAATTCGCGCGTACCTCGGAATCGTCGTGATGCTGATCGCAAAGATGGTGTTGACCAGGCTCGGGCCGAGCACCGTAGAAAGCGCGATTGCCAGCAAAATGTTCGGGATCGCCATCCAGACGTCGATGAAACGCATCAAGACGGTGTCCAACCAGCCTCCCGCATAGCCAGCCGTCAGCCCGATCGATACGCCCACGGTGCAGCTGATCGAGACGGCAGAGATCCCGATCAAAACGGACTGCCGCGCGCCATAGACCACCAGCGAAAACACGTCGCGGCCGAATTGGTCGGTACCGAACCAATGCGCTCGACTTGGCGCGGCGAGGATGGCGCCAGTATCCATATCCGTCGGCAAAAACGGGGCAATCGCGACCGGAAACGCCGCGCACGCCGCCACGAACGCGAGCAATACAATCGAACTTGGCACCAGAACGTCCACCAACCGCAGCTCACGTAGGCGGCCTCGACTCGGCTCTTCTCGGCTTCGGCTGAGCGCCATGGCGCGCCCCGATCGAACGCTGCGCGCGGGGGGCTCGCTCGACGGTTCGAGATCGGGAGCATCGAAGACGATCTCGGGGACGGCGCGCGCCGGCGCGCTCACGAGCTGATCGACGGCGGACTTCATCGCGTTCCTTTCGCGGAAGCAAGGCGCGTGCGAGGATCAATCAAGGTGTACGAGAGATCGACGAGCAAATTGACGATGACGTAGGCCACGGACGAGATCAAAATCGCGCCTTGCACGACCGGCACGTCCTTCTGACCGATCGCCTCGACCGTGGTGCGACCGATACCTTGACGTGCAAACAAGGTTTCGATGATCACGGCGTTCGACAGCGATTCTCCGACCATGACGCCGAGCATGGTGATGGTCGACGTAACCGCGTTGCGTAAAACATGAACATAAAAGATCCTTCGCTCGCCCAGCCCCTTGGCGCGCAGCGTCGTGACGTATGGCTCATGCAAGCCTTCCAGCATGCCGTCACGGACCAGGCGTTGTAACGGCACGCTGAGCCAGATACCCAGCGTGCTGACGGGCAGAACCAAGGGCAAAAAACCGCCATTGCCGATCACCGGCAACCAGCCGAGCTGGACCGAGAAGACCAAGATCATCAGCATGCCGAGCCAGAAAGACGGCATCGAATGCACGAACAGCGAGAGGGCCTGAATCGCCTGGTCGAGCCAGCGACCGCGATACAACACCGACAGCACGCCCAGAGCCACGCCGAGCAGGATCGCCACCGAGCAGGCCGAGAAGGTCAGCACCAGCGTCGAGGGCAACTGAGCGGCAAGGCGGCGCACCACCGGTTCGCGCGTGACGTACGAGGTGCCGAGGTCACCGTGGATCACGCCGTTCAGATAGGAGCGATATTGATCGCTGAGGGGGCGATCCGTACCGAGCTTCACCCGCAGGTGCTGAACCGTCTCCGGGCTAGCATCCTCACCGGCGATCAGAGTCGCCGCATCTCCCGGAAGCCAGTTGAGCACCAAAAAGATCAGCGTCACCGCGCCGAAGATGACGCCCAGCGACACGAAAAATCGTTCCACGATACGACGCAGCATGCTGAAGTGCGCCTATTGAAGCCAGGTGTCGTTGAACACCGGAAATCCGTGCACGTCGATCGCCAGGCCCCGCACGTTGTTTGAGGCGGCGACCGTGTAGATCAGGACATAGGCGGGAATCGAATAGGTCTTGTCCAAGATCAACCGCTGCGCTTGGCCGTAGAGCTTTACTCGCTCCTCCGTCTGCAGAGATTCTGAGCCAGCCAACAGCAGACGGCTCAGCTCCGGGTCAACGCCTTTGAAGACCGCCAAGAGCGTCGGTTTGTCGGGCGCATAAATGCGACGCAGCACGTCAGGGTCCGGCGCAAACAGGCTACCGGCAACGAGGTCGAAATCCCCCGCCCCCGCCTTTGCCAGATAGGATCCCTGCGGTTCGTTGTCGACGCGCAGCTCGAAGCCCGAGTCGCGCAGTTGGCGGCGAAAGATGGTGATCAGATCGAGGCGTTTCTCGCGATTCCCCTGGGTGTCCAGGAACGAAATGGTGAGGCGTTTTCCGTCCTTTACGCGAACGCCGTCAGGTCCGAGTTTCCAGCCGAGCTCATCCAGTGTGCGCATCGCGGCCGCGCGATCGGGCTTCCAAGTACCCTCCAAGGCCTTGTCGTAGCCGAGGATCGACGGAGACAGCGGCGCCCACGCCCGCGCTGCGGTACCGAGGTAGATGGTCTTGACCGCGGTATCGATATCCAAAGACAACTTGAACGCTTCGCGCAAGCGCGCATCCTGCCAGGGCGTGCGGAGAATGTTCAAGTACAGGGAATAGTTGTGGTTGAGCAGTTCACGCTCGACCAGATGGAACTTCTGCGATGCGCGCAGCTGCACCAGATTCTGAGGCGGAATGAGATCGACCGCGCCTGCCTGACCATTCTCCAGGACTGCGACGCGAGTTGCCTCTTCGGGCACGTTCTTGAACGTCAAACGCTCGAGCCACGCGGGACCGTCATGGACCGCTCCGCTCGCTCCCCAGCGGTAGTCCGCGTTCCGCTCCAGCGCGATCTCAGTGCCGGGAGTCATTGACTTGAATTTGAACGGGCCGCTACCGACCGGGTTCAAAGCAAACGCCTCCCCATACTTCTCAGCCGCAGCCGGCGAGACGATGCCCAGGCTCGGTTTGGAGAGATTCGCGAGAAAAGCGGCGTAAGGGCGCAAAAACTGCACTTGAACCGTGAAGTCATCGATCACCTTGGCAGATTCGTAGGTGCCGATATCCGAGAGCGCATAGAAAGCGTTCTTCGGTTCCTTGATGCGATCCAGATTGTATTTGACCGCTGCAGCGTCGAAACGTGTGCCGTCGTGGAACTTCACGTCGTCACGCAAATGGAACGTATAGCTGAGCCCGTCGCCAGATATCTCCCAGCTCTTGGCCAGCCAGGGACCAAAACGATGCCCCGGCAGCAAGACCACCAAGCTGTCGAAAATCGAGCGAATGATGCGCGCGTGAGGAGCGAACGCGGACTTGTGCGGATCGAGCGCGAACTGCGTATTGGCGGCGCCGTCGAAGCCAAAAATCAACTCGCCACCGACGTGCGGTTGATTCTTGAGCGCACCGCTCAGCTCTCTCGCGCTGGCTTCACCGCTGTGCTTACTGCACGCGCAAAGCCCGAACAGGGCGAGTGCCAAAAGGGTTCGGCGCAGTTCGAATCGCATCGGTGAGGTTTTACCTTCCGGCACCCGGCAAGTCTATTAAAATAGACAACAGCTGGGAGTGACGCCAAAATGCCGCCTCACAAGACACCGCTCAGGCTGAGATCAGCCGTCGGCGCCGCAGTATCAAACGAGTATTGGCCGTGCCAGTGGCAGACTCCGCCCCGCCAGAAACTTCTCGTCTACCGGGAGAGACGTCCACTGCACAAGACATTCGTCCTTGACATTAGATTGTCGGGTTGGTCATACTCGCTCGAGTTGCAGGTGCGACAGCGTGCGCAGGCGCTCGCAAGAGCGCGTTCAGCGCGGCCGAAATCGACAGGAAGCGTTCATGGCTGAATCCCAGGCAATCGAGACAGACGAACTCTCGGCACCCATCAGCTCAGCGCCGAGAGACAGCACGAACCCTTCGTTCTTCGCTATTTCTCTCGACCCGGGCACGCGCTCTTCGCGTCGAGCGCTGGAGTGGGTCGTGTTTGCTGGCTCGTTGGCGCTCCACGTGGCCCTGTACGTCAAGGTTCACAACAACGTGACGCCGCAGGTGACTCGCTACGTGACCTCGCAGGTCGACATCGAGCTCGCTCCGCCTCCGCCGATCGAAGAACCGAAAATCAAAGAGCCGGAGCCGCCGCCGGAGCCGCCCCCCCCCGCCGACAAGCCGATCCCTCGCGTACAGAGCCAAGCGCCCGTGGCGCAGGCACCGGTGGAAGTGCCGGACAACAGCAGCTTGCCTTCGAGCGACGAAGGGCTGCTCGAGCCGACGCCGCCCGGTACCGGAACACCCGGACCGGCACCCGTTCTGGCCCCGCCGCCACCTCCACCTCCCCCGCCGCCGCCGCCAGCGCCAGTGATTCAAGCGAAAGTCGGCGCAGACTTCGCACGTAAACCCGGACTCGAGTATCCGCGGCTGGCTCGACGCGAAGAATGGGAAGGCACTGTCATCCTTCGAGCACAGGTCCTGCCGAACGGGAAGGTAGGCGCGGTCTCGGTTCAAAAGAGCTCAGGTCACTCGGTCTTGGATGACGCCGCTTTGTCGGCGGCAAAGACCTGGTCCTTCGTCCCGGCAACCCAGGGCGGAAACCCGGTCGCCGGAACGGTGACCTTCCCCGTCCAGTTCAAACTCCAATAAAGAAACGCGGAGCCAACCTCACCATGTCTGATGCAGTTACGCTATATATCGTCAAAGGTACTTTCATCCTGCTGATCGCCGCGTCGGCCCTGACTTGGGCGATTGTGATCGTGAAGGCACTGCAGAACTTTCGTCTGAATCGCCAGACGCAGAGCTTCTATCGTTCTTTCGAGAAAGCCAGCGGTCTCCCCGCTGCCGAAGAGCTCGTCAAATACTCGGGTCCAGTGGCGCGCGTGGCCCAGGCCGGTCTCGACGCCTGGCAGACCAGTGGCAAAGACACCGACGGCACTTCGGTCGAGCTGCCCATCCGGCGCGATCTGTTGGAGCGTCGCTTGATTCAACAACTCCAGCGCGAGAAGAAGGGCGTCGAAATCGGCTTGCCCGTGCTCGCGAGCATCGGCTCGACCTCACCGTTCGTCGGCTTGTTCGGCACGGTGCTGGGTATCATTCATGCTCTGCAGCGCATCGGCGGCTCCGGGTCGGCGAGCCTGGAGGTCGTCGCCGGTCCAATCGGCGAGGCGCTCGAGGCCACCGCGGTCGGTATCGCCGTCGCAGTTCCGGCATTGATTGCTTACAACTTCTTTTTGCGCAGGCTGAAATCCTTGGTCGGAGATCTCGAGGACTTCAGCAATACGTTCATCGGGCACGCGGTTCGCAGCTTCATCCGCGTCGCGCCCGAATCGCAACGTCGTAGCACCCCGAGCTTGGCCATCGGCCAGGAAGCGAGCGCCTAATGGCGATGAGTTTGGGCGATAGCGACGAAGTCGTGAGCGAGATCAACGTCACCCCGCTCGTCGATGTGATGCTCGTGCTTTTGGTCGTGTTCATCGTGACGGCACCGCTCTTGACCAACGCCATCAAGGTGCAGCTGCCGCAGACGTCTACGCGCGCGCCAACCGAGCCCAAGCCAGCCGTCACCGTGAGTGTGGACGCAAAGGGCAAAGTTTACATCGATAAGACGGAAGTCTCGCTCTCCACGCTGGAGCCGTTGCTCAAGGGTCGCCGCGCCGTTGCGCCCGACTTGATCGTGCATCTGAGCGCCGACGAAGCCAGCAACTACGGGATCGTGGCCAAGACCATGTCTGCCATCGATCGGGCCGGCATCACCAAACTGTCGGTGTTGACGATCAATTGACGCCCGGAGCCCGACCATGACCTCACCCGACAACGACCTCGAAGTACTGGGGCTGATCTCTACGCAGTACGCTTCGGAGATCCACGCACCCACCGGCGCGGGCATCGATAAGAGTTACCTCGGCGCGCTCGCGCTCGCCCACGAGAACGCCAACTTCGACCGCGTGCTGATTGGCTATCACAGCTCGGCGCCGGACGGCTTTCAGGTTGCCGCCTATGCGGCGACCAAGACCACGCGCTTGAAGTTCCTGCTCGCACATCGCCCCGGGTTCGTTGCCCCGACCTTGGCCGCTCGCCAACTCGCCACCCTGGACCAGTTCAGCGATGGCCGCTTGGCGGTCCACATCATCACCGGTGGCTCGGACGAGGAACAGGCGCGAGACGGCGATTTTTTGACCAAAGAGCAGCGCTACGCCCGAACCGACGATTACCTCGATGTCCTGAAGAAGACTTGGACCAGTACGGTTCCCTTCACTCACCAGGGTCCCTACTATACGGTCAAAGATAGCTTTGCCTCCGTGAAGCCCGCGCAGCGGCCCCATTTACCGGTGTTCTTCGGCGGGGCATCGGACGACGCCATTCGAGTCGCCGGCAAGCACGCCGACGTGTACGCGCTGTTCGGTGAAACCTTGGCGGGCGTCGCGGAGACGCTGGCCAAAGTTCGAGCCTCGGCGGCGGCACATGGCCGCCAAGATCGCATCGGCTTCAGCTTGTCCCTACGCCCGATTCTGGGACGCACCGAAGAGGAGGCGTGGGGTCGCGCGCAGCGAATTTTGCAACAGGCCAGGGCACTGAGAGAGCGCGGAGCGGTCAGCCTGTTTCGGGCGGCCAAGAACGAATCGACGGGCTCGCAACGCTTGCAGCAAACGGCCAGCGGCGGGGCGATTCGCGACAAGCGATTGTGGACTGAAATCGCCAAACTGACCGGGGCCCAGGGGAACTCGACTTCGCTGGTGGGTACCCCGGAGCAGGTGGTCGATGCACTGCTCGATTACTACGATCTGGGCATCGACAAATTCCTATTTCGTGGCTTCGATCCGCTCGAGGATGCGATCGACTACGGCCGCAACTTACTGCCGCTGTTGCGCGAATCGGTCGCAAAACGCCAGCGCCCACGCGCCGCCGCGGTTGGTTGACAGGCTGAGCATGACCGCAGTCGCGCCGTTCTTCTCGTCCAACAATTTGGCGCGTTTGCGCGTGCTCGTGGTCGGCTTCGCCGAACTCGTCGAAGAAGCGAACGACGAAGCCACCATCTTGGCACGCGGAACGTCGTTGCTTTCAGACCTGGTCGCGCACGACGATTGGCTGCCTGCGGAGTATGCTCAGCCCAACGCAGCGCGGTATCAGCAATACTTGCTCCACTGCGACTCGCGCGAGCGCTTTTCGGTGGTGAGCTTCGTCTGGGGGCCGGGGCAGGCAACCCCCGTACATGATCATCGAGTCTGGGGGCTGGTGGGCGTGTTGCGCGGCGCCGAGCTGAATGAAGCTTACACGCGCGACAGCGCCGGCCGTTTGCTGCCCGCCGGACCGCCGGAACGGCTGATCGCAGGCAGCGTCACCGCACTTTCGCCGCAGATCGGTGATGTGCACCGCGTCGCCAACGCAGAGCGCGATCGCGTCTCGATCAGTATTCACGTCTACGGTGGGAACATCGGCGCCGTCGAGCGTGCCACCTACGACGCGCTCGGAGTGCCCAAGCGATTCGTGTCCGGCTATGCCAACCGCAGCGTTCCCAACCTTTGGGACAGGTCGTCCTTGTCATGACCAGCGAGCTTTCAGCCCAAGATGTCCGCGCGGCGCTGCAGTTGCGGCAAGAGATTGCCTTGCTCGACCTACGCGACGAAGCATCCTTCGCGCTCGGTCACCCGCTATTCGCCGCGCAATTGCCGCTCGATCGCATCGAGCTGGAGGCGCCCGTCCGCGTCCCGCGGCGTGACACGCTCATCGTTCTATACGGCGAAGAAGGCGAGGCCGAGCGCGGCAAACAAAAGCTCCAGCAGATCGGTTACAGCCGCGTGGCGCTGCTGCGCGATGGCCTCGGGGCGTGGCGGGCCGCGGGCTACGAGCTATTCGAAGACGTCAACTCGTACAGCAAGGCCTTCGGTGAGCTCGTCGAAGCGCGCCGCCACACCCCGTCGTTGTCCGCCGAAGAAGTCGGCGCGCTGATCGCACAAAAAGCCAACATCGCGATTGTCGATGCGCGCCGCTTCGAAGAATACCAGACGATGAGCATCCCGACCGGCACGAGCGTGCCGGGGGCGGAGCTGGTGCTGAGAGTGCCCGCCATTGCGCCCGACGCGCAGACGACCGTGATCGTCAATTGTGCCGGGCGAACGCGCAGCATCATCGGAGCACAGTCCTTGATCAATGCCGGCCTGCCAAACCGTGTCGTGGCGCTGCGCAACGGCACGATTGGCTGGAAATTGGCGGGCCAAACGCTCGAAACAGGGCAGCAGCGCCGCGCTCAGGACGTCCCAAACAAGGTCGCCGTCGAGGCGCGCCGGAAGGCGCGCGAGGTCGCCTACCGGAGCGGCGTGCGGCACATCGGGCGGTCTGAGTTGGCCCGCTTGCACGACGACACGACGCGCACTTTGTACCAGTTCGACGTGCGCACGCCCGACGAATACCTAACGGGTCACCTGGCGGGCTTTCGGAGCGCACCGGGAGGCCAGTTGGTTCAGGAGACAGACTTCTTTGCTCCGGTCCGCGGGGCACGCATCGTGCTCGCCGATGACCTCGGCACCCGCGCCGAGATGACCGCTTCCTGGCTTTCGCAGATGGCTTGGGACGTGTACGTGCTCGACGAAGCCCCGGAGAGCCGCATCGCCGGGCAGGACGCGCAATCCCTTCCTCCGCGCCCGAGCCAGGGTCGTTACAAGCGGCCGTACGAAGGGACGGATTCGCCCGCGGCCGCAATGCGCGCGTACTTGGAGTGGGAGTTCGGGCTCGTCGAACAGCTCGAGCGAGACGGAACACACGGGTTCTTCGTCGTTTGACGAGTGACGGGAGACAGCGACCATGGGCGTAAAATTCATCGGCTACATCGGCTTCAACAACAGCTCCGAAATCTACCCTGACTTCGGACGTCAGATCGATCGACGCCACGTCGAGGCGGCGGCCAAGGCTCAAGAGGAAGGCGGCTTCGATCGCGTGCTGATCCCCTTCGGCTCGTCCTCACCCGAGAGTCAAATCGTGGCCGCACACGCGGCCGCCATCACCAGCAAGCTCGGTTTCTTGATCGCGCATCGGCCTGGCTTCACTCAACCGACGTTGGCCGCACGCCAGCTCGCGACTCTCGATCAGCTGAGCGAAGGCCGTGTCGCAGTGCACATCATCACGGGTGGGGCCGACGCAGAGATGGCCCGCGACGGCGACACCTCCATCAAGACCGAGCGCTACGCACGCACGGACGAGTACCTGAGCGTGCTCAAGCAAGAATGGACCGCGGAGCAGCCGTTCGACCACAGCGGTCGCTTTTACAACGTGCGCCAGGGCTATAGCGTCGTAAAGCCCGCCAATCTGCCGATTTTCTTCGGCGGCGCTTCGGACGAGGCGATTGACGTCGCTGGCCGTCACGCTGACGTTTATGCCTATTGGGGCGAAACGCACGCCCAAACACGCGAGCTCGTGGCCCGCGTGCGAGCGTCGGCCGCGCGCTACGGTCGCAACCCCGGCTTCAGCATGTCGCTGCGTCCGATCATCGCCGGCACCGAAGAGGCGGCTTGGAAGCGCGCAGATGAAGTCGTCGAACGTGTCCGCGCGATCCGTGAGAGCAAAGGCATCGCGACGAGCGGCCACGAGCCAGTGAACGTGGGTTCGCGGCGTTTACTCGAAACAGCAGCCCAAGGCTACCGCACGGACAAGCGCTTGTGGACCGGGCTCGCCGCCGTCGGTGGCGCACAAGGCAACTCCACCGGACTGGTCGGCACACCCGAACAAGTCGCCGATGCGCTGCTCGACTACTACGACCTCGGCATCGACCACTTCTTGATTCGCGGCTTCGAGCCGCTCGAAGACGCGATCGGGTACGGCCGCGATCTTCTGCCACTCGTGCACGAATTGGTGGCCAAGCGAGACGCAACGCGGGCCGTCGCCAGCTGAGGGCAACGCTCCCGATCCTACCCAATCAGCAACCGAGGAGATGCCATGAGCCAAAGAGAGTCACTTCATCAAATCTTTCGCGACTTGCACGCCGAACGCATCAAAACGATGGATCCTGCGAAGCTGCAGATCAACATCAACCAGCGGAAAACGTTGGTCGACACCGCGGATCCTTCGAAGTGGGTCAAGGTCGGCGACCGAGTGAAGCCATTCGATCTTCCGGAAGTCGATGGTGGCCGGGTCAAGCTGAACGAGCTGCTCGAGCGCGGCCCGGCCGTGCTGATCTTCTTCCGTTTCGAAGGCTGCCCCGCATGCAACCTGGCGCTGCCGTACTACGAGCGCAATCTACGGCCCGGTCTGCGTGAGCTCGGAGCAAGCCTAGTCGCCGTCAGCCCACAGGTCCCGGAGCGCTTGCGGGCGATCAAACAGCGCCATTCGCTGAGCTACTCGGTCGCCTCTGACCCCGGCAACCAGCTCGCTCGTCAATTCGGCATTCTTTATACGTTCGATGAAGCCTCGCAGCAATCCTCGCTGGCCAGTGGCAAGACGATCGGCGAGACCACCGGCACCGGCACGTGGGAGCTGCCGCAACCCACCGCCATCGTCATCGACCAGAGCGGTGTAGTGCGCTTTGCCGACGTGCATCCGGATTGGCTGCTCCGCACGGAGGCAGAGCCGATTTTGGCGGCAGTCTCCGCGCTATCAGTTCCCAAACAGAAGTCTTCCAGCGTGTCGCTCGGCGCCTGACACCGCGCTAGCTTCGATTCAGAGACGAACGAAAGCATCGAAAAAGGGCAGTATACCTATGGGCACAGCACTACAACTCAAGCGTTTCGTAAACCCGGAAGCGGAGCTCAGCATCCGCCCGCTAGAACCCACGATCGGCGCCGAAATCAGCGGTATCGATCTGAGCCAGCCAATCTCGGACGCCGTTCGCGACGAAATCAAGCGCACGCTGCTCGAGTACAAGGTGGTGTTCTTCCGTGATCAACAGCTGAACACCGACCAGCACGCCGCGTTCGCTGCGCGTTTTGGCAAGCTGTACGTGCATCCGAATACCAAGCGCGACGAAAAGATCGCCAACATCCACAAGATATCGGCAGAAGATTTCGCCAAGTACGAGCGAGTGAAGGATCCCACCACGGTGGAAGCCGGGTACCACACCGACACCAGCTGGCGCTTGGTCCCGACTTGGGGCGCGGTCCTGCGCGCGGTGCACCTACCGGAGGTCGGCGGCGACACCATTTGGGTTGACGCCGGTGCGGCCTACGACGGCCTCTCCGAAGACCTGAAGGGGCGCCTCGCGAGCCTGCATGTGACTCATGATTTCCGGTCTGCTCTGCAGCGCGTGGGGCACGATTATCCGATCGTGGCTCACCCGGTCGTGAAAACGCACCGCGAGACGGGCAAGAAGATCCTGTGGGTCAATTTCACGCAGCGGCCGCACATCATCGGCGTCGATTTGGCGGAAGGACGCGAGATCCTCGGCTTGGTTTTGGCTCAATATCAGAAGCCCGAATATCAGGTGCGCTTCTCTTGGCAGCCCGGCTCGATTGCGTTCTGGGACAACCGCGCCGCGGTGCACATCGCGGTCCGCAACTATGGCGACTTCCCTCGCCTGCTCGACCGGGTGCTGATCGCCGACGAACCGCAATACGCCGATCTTTGACAGTAAGTGCGCAGCGTTCCGGTCCAGGAGGCGAGCACTGGGCCGGATTTCTGCGCCATCCGAGCAGACGAGGAGCACCGCGTTACGATGGCTGAACGACAATTGAAGCTAGGGGCGATCTTGAGCGGCGTCGGCACGACGCAAAATGGTTGGCGACATCCGGATTTGCCCGGCGATGCGAGCGTCAATATCGACTGGTTCATCGAGAACGCGCAGAAAGCCGAGTCTGCGAAGTTCGACCTGGTGTTCATCGTCGATAGCCCATACATCACCCCCGACTCCGCGCCGCATTTCCTCAATCGTCTGGAACCGCTGACGTTGCTTTCCGCCATTGCGATCGCCACGAAGCGCATCGGACTCGTGGCAACCCTGACCACTTCGTACACGGAGCCTTTCAACGTGGCGCGCCAGTTCGGCTCGCTCGATCTGATCAGCCGCGGTCGCGCCGGCTGGAACGTGGTGACGACTGGACTCGAGGGCGCAGCGGGCAACTACGGCCTCGAACAACACATCGATCATTCGGTGCGCTATCGGCGCGCGGCGGAGCACCTCGCGGTGGTGCAAGGGCTTTGGGATTCCTACGAAGACGATGCCTTTCCACGCGACAAAGAGAACGGCGTATTTTTAGACAAGGGCAAACTTCACGCCTTGAATCACCGCGGCGAGTTCTTCTCGGTGAGCGGGCCGTTGAACATCTCGCGTTCACGTCAGGGTCAGCCGGTCATTTTTCAAGCCGGCACCTCGGAAGAGGGTCGCGACCTGGCCGCGCGAGTGGCTAATGGTATCTACGCCAACGAGGAGAGCTTCGAAGAGGCGCAGGAGTACTACCGGGATATCAAGCGCCGTGCCATCGCTTACGGGCGCGATCCGAACGAGATCCTGATCTTCCCCGGTCTCGTGCCAATCATTGCAGATACGGACGAGCAAGCTAAGATCCGCGAAGAAGAGATCAACGGCAAGCTCGACTTGAAAAAGGCCTTGGTCCAGCTCGGTCGTCCTTTCAACTACCATGACTTCAGCCAATATCCGCTCGACGAGCCCTTCCCCGAGCTCGGTGATTTGGGTCAGAACGGCTACCGCGGCGGCGCCGAACGCATCAAGCGCGTGGCTCGTGAGGGAAAGTTGACCCTGCGTGAAACGGCTTGGCGCTTCGCCGCTCGCCGCTCACCATTCGTGGGCTCGCCGCTCACCGTCGCCAACGAGATGGAACGCTGGTTCCGCGAAGGCGCCGTCGACGGCTTCAATTTCCGCATCTCGAACCCCACGGATTTCGACGATTTCGTGCACAAGGTGCTACCGATCTTGCGACAACGCGGCGTGATCCGGCGTGAATACGAGCACGATACGCTACGGGGTCACCTGGGCTTGCCCTTTCCTGCCAACCGCCACACCGTGGCACGCCAGGCCGCGAACTTACAGCCCGTGCGTCACGTGGACCCCGCACGCGCAATCGTCAGCGGCGGGGTCGCCTTGTCAGGAGACGTCGAATGAGCGACCCGACACGAGTGGCACGAGAGCCTTGAGCCGGGGAAGTACCGCGCGCGTTGCGCCCTCGAAGGATTGGCTGGCCAGGCTGTCGACACACGTTCGACCGTACCGCGGCCCGCTCGCCCTCAGCATCGCGCTGTCCGTGCTCGGGCAGATCTTGATGGGCATCTTGCCCCTGATGCAGAAAATCATCGTCGACGATGCCGTGATCGCGCACCGGCGTCCGCTCTGGCCTTGGCTCACGGGGCTGGTGGTGCTCGGCGGCGTCAGCTTCTGGATGCAATACTTCCGGCGCTTCTTGAGCGCCCGAACGAGCCTGGACCTGCAGCATGATCTGCGCCTGGCCATTCACCGCCATTTGCACGCGCTCGACTTCGCGCGACACGACCAACTCTCGGCGGGAGACGTGATGTCGCGCGCCGCGGGCGACGTCACCTTGATTCAAATGTTCTTGAATCAGGTGCCGATGTTGGCGGCCAACCTCACGCTCTTGCTGGTCGCGCTGAGTGTGATGTTCGTATTGTCACCCACGCTGTGTCTGGTGATCGCGGTTTTCGTCCCGGTTTTCGTGCTGCTCGCGGTCCGCTTCCGGGATCGCATCTTCCCCTCGAGTTGGAACGATCAGCGTTTGCTGGGCGACGTGGCCGGCGTCGTGGAAGAGGCCGTGTCCGGCGCTCGGGTGGTCAAGGCCTTTGCTCAAGAGGGGCGCGAGCTGGCGCTCTTGATCGCAAACGCCCGGGAACTGTTCCGCTCACGCTTGCGCACGGCGCGCCTCACGGCGCGCTATTCGTCGACCTTGCAGGCGCTGCCGGCTTTCGCGCAACTCGGTGTGCTCTTGCTGGGTGGGCTCTTGGCCTTGCACGGTCGCGTTACGCTGGGCGTATTCCTGGCCTTTTCCAGCTACTTGATTCAACTCCTGGCGCCCATCCGCCTGCTCTCGGGCATGCTGGCCAGCAGCCAACAGGCGCGCGCGGGCGCCGAACGCGTCTTGGAGTTGCTCGACCTCGAGCCGCGCATCGGCGATCATGCGCACAGTCGGCCGCTGTCGCACTGTACCGGCCGCGTCGAGCTCGACCGCGTGGCCTTCGGCTACACGGAGAGCGAGCCCATTCTCCGAGAAGTGAGCTTGAGCATTGCCCCGGGCGAGCGCCTGGGCATCGTCGGCAGCTCCGGCTCGGGAAAGACTACACTGGCGCTGCTCATCGCACGCTTTTACGATCCGACCAGTGGTCAGGTTCGAATCGATGGCCACGATGTGCGGGACTACGCGCTCGATTCCTTGCGTCGCCAAGTGGGCATGGTGTTCGAGGACAGCTTTTTGTTTTCCACCACGATCGGCGAAAATATCGCGCTGGGGCGACCCGATGCGAGCCCCAGCGAGATTGAGATGGCCGCGCGTGCCGCCCAAGCACACGCCTTCATCGCTGCCTTGCCCCAGGGCTATGCCACGCGGGTCGGAGAACGCGGGGCCACGCTCTCTGGCGGACAACGGCAGCGCATTTCGTTGGCGCGAGCCATTCTCGCCAATCCCAAGATCCTGATTTTGGACGACGCGACCTCGGCAATCGACGCCGACACCGAGGAGGCCATTCATCGCTCGCTCGAGTCGGTCATGCACGACCGCACGACAGTGATTGTCGCGCACCGTCAATCGACGCTGCGCCTGGCAACCCGCGTCGTGGTGCTGGCCGAGGGGCGGATCGTCGCCCAAGGGACGAACGAAGAGCTGCTCGAGTCGTCAGAGCTCTATCGACAGCTGCTGGCGGGTCCGGATCCAGATGCACAGGCCGAAAACGAACCTCCGTTGACGCGAACGACCGAAGTCGATCCGGCAGCCTGGCCCGCACGAGCCCAAGCATCGAACATCGGTCGCGTGGCAAGCGTCGAGAGTCAGGTCAGCTTTGCGGCCATGAGGAGCGCGAGCGCGAGCGGCGGCGGTGGGGGTGGCCCTCGCGATTTGGGCGGAGCGCGCGCGGCATTCGTCGCCGAAACGCCGGAACTCTTGGCGCGTGTTGCCGCCTTGCCGCCACTCAGCGGCGAGCCCAACGTGGATATTCCGGCGTTGACCCGAGCGCACACCGGGTTCTCGGTCCGGCAATTTCTCGGGCCCTTCCGAGTCAGCTTGCTGATCGGTCTCCTGCTCGTCGTGATCGACGCGCTGACTACGCTGTGCGCGCCACTCCTCATTGGCCGCGGTGTCGACCGAGCGATCGTCGGACACAGTTTGAAGCAGCTATTGCTCGTGTCTGCGGCACTGTTTCTGGTGCAAGTCGTCAGCTGGATCAACGCCAACGCGATGCAGTTCCAAACCGGGCGCACCGCGGAACGCTTGCTCTTCGCGCTGCGCACACGAACCTTTGCGCACTTGAGCTGGCTCTCTCTCGACTACTACGATCGCGAACTCGGCGGCCGGATCATGACCCGTATGACGACCGACATCGAGGCGTTCGCGCAGCTTTTGCAACAGGGCTTGCTCACCGCGATCGTCAGTTTGCTCAGCTGCAGCGGGGTACTCGCGCTGCTGTTGTTCATGGATGCTCGGCTGAGCTTGGCCGCGTTCGGCATCCTGCCCGCGTTGGTCGCGGGAACTCTGGTCTTTCGTCGGCTATCGGCCAAGGCCTACTTGCAAGCGCGCGAGCGCATCTCCGCCGCGAACGCCAATCTGCAGGAAAGCTTGGCCGGAGTTCGCGTTACCCAGGCCTGCTCGCGCCAGGCCGAGGCCCTCGCTCACTTCAGCGGACTTTCAACGGGCTATCGCGACGCGAGGCTGCGCTCTTTGCAGCTACTTTCTTTGTATTTTCCGTTCCTGCAACTTCTCTCCGTGCTCGGGAAAGCCGCAACGCTCGCGATCGGCGCTGGCCAGATTGCGCGCGGCGAGTTGAGCGCAGGGGTGCTGATCGCGTTTCTCTTGTATCTGGATCAGTTCTTCACACCACTGCAGCAGTTGTCGATGGTCTTCGATCAGGGGATCCAGGCGCGCGTGTCTCTGACTCGGATCCGCGATCTGCTCCAGACTCCGAGTCGCACGCCCGAGGTTCGTGAACCCGCGCCCCTCGGACGCCTACGCGGTGCCCTCGGCTTCCAAGACGTGCGCTTTGCTTATTCCCCTGGCGCTCCCGAGGCCTTGCGCGGTGTAACGCTGGAGATCGCCCCCGGCGAGGTGGTTGCGCTCGTGGGCACCACCGGCGCTGGAAAATCGACCTTCGTCAAGCTCGCGGCCCGCTTCTACGACGCAACCTCCGGCACCGTGTCCATCGACGGCATCGCGATCGGAACTCTGCCACTGCGCGCGTTCCGGGAGCAGCTCGGCTATGTCCCTCAAGACCCGTTCCTGTTTTCCGGCACGATTCGCTCGAACATCGCCTACGGGCGCCCCGAGGCTTCGGATCAGGAGGTGGAATTTGCCGCGCGCGCCGTGGGTGCGCACGATTTCATTGCCGCCCTTCCGAGCGGCTACCTGACCCGTGTCAACTCCACCGGTCATTCACTCTCGGCTGGGCAGCGTCAGCTGCTGTGTCTGGCCCGAGCAGAGTTAGTCGACCCCGCCCTCTTGATTCTCGACGAAGCAACCTCCAACCTCGATTTGCAAACCGAAGCCGAGGTGCAGCGCGCCATGCGCCGCGTCGCGCGCGGTCGCACCACGATGCTCATCGCGCATCGTCTGCAAACCGCTCGGGTTGCCGATCGCATCGTGGTGATCGAAGATGGTCTGATCGTCGAGCAAGGCCCACACGAAGAACTGGTTCGCGTGGGCGGTCGCTATGCCAAGCTTTGGGAGGCATTTCGCCGCGCGGAGCGTCGCGCGGCGTAGCCCGGTTGGCCCCCTCGGCTCCAACTTACAGCTGATATTTCAGCGTCGCCAAGAACGTGCGCGGGTCGGGAAAGTTGACGTAGCGCACGGCTGTAGACGGCGTGTAGGTCGAGCTCACCCGCTTCTGGCTATCGAGGACATTCTTGGCGCTGAGCACGACCACGAAATGATCATCGGCCGATGTCCAGCTCAGCGTACTATTCACGAACGCTTGGGCCGGGACGGTATCTTGCGGTCGCGCCAAGGCTGAATTGTAATAACCGTACGCCCATTGCACGTCAGCCCCGAGCCGCGTCAAGCCCGGCACCGGCAATGGCAGATCGTAGGTCGCCCCGCCCGAGAGGTTCCACTTCGGCGAATTGATCAGATCGTGCCCGTCCGCGTCTACGCCCGGGCCACCGGCGTTTTTGTACTCATCGTACTTCGCTCGCAAATAACCACCAGCGAGCTGCAGGCCGAGGCCGAACGGCAAGCGCGCGCTCGTTTCGAGCTCGACACCCAAGGTGTGAGCCTTGCCTGCGTTGCCTCGAATGCTATTGCCTGGGTAGGCCGGGCTCGTGTACGAAACCTGCAAATCGCGATAATCGTTGTAGAACGCCGCGAGATTGGCGCGTAGGTGGTGAGCGAGGAACTCGCTCTTGAGGCCGGTTTCGAAGCTATTCACGTACTCCGGGTTGAAGGCTTGTTTGGCCAAGGTCAAGTTGGTCGCGCGGTTGTCGAAGCCACCCGACTTGAACCCCCGCGAGTACGTCAGGTAGTGGAGGACGCTCGGCCCATATTGGAACGCAACTGATACCTTGGGCGTGAGTGCTCCCCAATGGTCGCTGGATTCGCCTTGGATCGATTGACCGGTGATGTTTCCGGCGAGGTCCAAGGTCTTGTTGTCGAATTCGAAGTGCTTCCACTCGATGGTCTCGCGGAGCCCGCCGGTCAGCGTTGCCCAGTCGGTGACCTTGAGGTTGGCTTCGCCAAAGAAGGCCAAGCTGTCCGTGGTGGTGATGTTGTGCGCGCGCAAAGTCGCGTAGTTGTCCGGGTTCAGCGCGGGATCGGTATCGGCCGAGGTCTTCCGGCTATAGCCGTCGCGTTGCACGTAGAACCGTTCGTGCAGGTAGAACGCGCCGGTGGAAAAAGAGATGGCTTTGTAGTGGCCATTCGCCTGCACCTCTTCGGTAAAGTAGCCATCGGCGTAGTGAATCAGGTTCTTTTGAATCAGCGCGGCTTCGCCGTCGTTGTCGTACCAAACGGGATTGAGATCGAAGCCGCCCAAAGCGCTGATCGACTTCAAATCCAAGTGCTCATCTGCGTGATAGATGGCGCGCAGCGAGACGCTACCTTGGTTGAGGTGCTGATACGGCGGAACCTCGGAGTACGAGGTCGTCTTCGAGAAGCCGCCACCAGGCTGTTTCGCCGGAATGTAGCTACGAGTGTCGCTGCGATCGATCATGCCATTGAGCGTGGTCAAGACATCCCACTTGTCGCTCGGGGTCCAGCGCAGCTTGATGCGCCCGGAGTCGAGATCGATACGATTCACATCGCGGTGCAAGGTCGGATCGTCGGCAGTACCGTCGCGGCGATTGCGCAAGAAAGCCACGCTTGCCGCCAATCGGTTTTTCAGCAACGGACCGCTCACCGACGCCTGCAGTTTGACCGCATTGAAGCTGCCGTAGCTGAGCGAGTCGGAAGTGTGAAACTCGTTGTTCGGATCGGCGCTGATCACGCGGATCGCGCCTGCGCTCGAGTTGCGGCCGTACAGCGTGCCCTGCGGGCCGCGCAGCACCTCCACTCGCAAGACATCGTTGAAGTCGAACATCGACGACAGCTGGCGGGGTTGGTACACGTCGTCGACGTAAGTCGCGACCACCGGCTCTTGGATCGGGTCAGACTCACCGATGCCGCGCAGCGAGTAAGTCTGCGTGGTGTAGCTGATGCTGGTGCGCGCCACGAAAAGGTTCGGCACTTGCCCCGCGACCTCGCGAATCGAGCCCACTCCGCGATCCTGCAACAATCCCGGGTCGAACGCGGTAATCGCGATTGGCGTTTTTTGCAGGTTGGTTTCACGACGCTCCGCGGTCACGACTACGCTGGCTAGCGCATCGCTCTTCTCCTCAGCGGCTGCGGCGGGTGGCGGCGCCGCTGCCGGGTCGCTAGGCCTTGCCGCCGCGGGCGGGGCGGCAGCAGGTGCTACGGCCACGGGCTCCGCCGCAGGGGGGGGCGGAGAGGCGGGCGGCTGATCCTCCGCCGGAGGTTTTACCGGAGCGGGCGCGGGCGCTGGTGGCGCCGCATCTGCCGTCTGCGCGTGTGCCGCGAATGCCAGCGTGTGGCCGAGAGCGAGGATAAGCAACAGTGATGTGTTCGAGAAACTTCGCCTACGTAAGAGCATCGTCTATTTCCCTATTGGTCAGAAAAAGCACGGATTCGCGCCACGCTCTGCCAACGGCAGCGTGGTCAACGGACGCGGGCAATCAGCTCGCGCTTCAACAGTGCGATACGTCGAACGTCACTTGAGCCCGGGCTTCTCTTGCTGACGAAGGTCGCTCACCCACACCTTGCCGGTCTCGGGCAACGTGGCCTGCTTGAACGCGCCGCCTGACTTGCCGTCGCGCAATGGGTGAATCACGAGCTCGATGCGTTCGCCGCCCTTGAACACCCGCTTGTCCCAGCCGACTCGCGTCAGATTGCCTGGGCTGGTCAATTCAGCGAACCAGGGAGCGGGTTTCGCGCCATCCTTCATTTCGGGTTCCACCCACAAGATCACGTGCGGGTTCGCCCATTGAAACTCTTTCACGGTGCCTTTGATCGTCACCGTTCGCGTGAAGTCGAACATGGCGAACGAGTGATGAGCCGAAGCGACTCCGCTGCCGAGCACACCCGTAGTGATCACCAGCAGCGCTAGGCGGCGCGCGAATCGTTTAAGCGTTCGTCTCATGGTCGTCTTTCAAGGAGGGGCCGCCGGGTTGCCGTCCGCAGTTTGGGGGATAGGCACGAAAATCGCGTTGCCGCTCGCGTCCTTGCGCTCCGCAAAGTAGCCCTGGAGGCAAACGCCTTCGACGATGTCGTACTTGTGCGCGCGTTGACGAAAATAGAGCCGCGTCGTCTTCCACGGCTTGCTCAGCACGTGGGGCGCGGTGATCTCGAGATCGTCGGCGAGGATGTCTTTGTCCTTGTCGGACAGAAGGTGGATCCGCTCCACGACGTGTAGGTCGCCGTTGTTGGGCACGCCCACCGCTTCACCCACCGCGAGATACGTTTCCGGGAGCACGCCGATCGTGTCCACGACGAGCGTCTTGCCTTCCCAGTGCCCAATCGAATGACCGTGGAAAGTCGGGTCGGGATCGGGCGGATGCGACCGACCATCGGTGTAGATGCGACGCAAACGATTGCCGTCCGCTTCACCGAGCAAAGTGACGCGCCCAGGAGTGAACAGAATTTCGAGCGCGTTGTGCGAAATCAACATCCACGACGGCATTGCCTCAGGCAAGCAGTCCACGAACAACCCCTTCGGTCGCCCCGCCTTCTCATCGGCCGTCAGTTGGTTGATGCGCGCTTCGATCTCCGGTTTCCACGGTACCGGGTTGGTCTTAATCTGCGCGTTCTGGTCCGAGATGTTCGGATTCCACACGCCGCTCCAATCGGGCAGCTTGCTGAGGCGCAACCAGTCCGCGACGGTTGGCGCTCGGTTGAGTACGGGCTCGTCCGCGAAGCTCGACGTAGCCAAGAGCAGGACCAGGCCGAGCGTCACCAAAGGAAGGCTGCGAAAACTCCCAGTGCGCGACATTGCTCCCGCTTATAGGTGGGGCGCCCAGCGCCCGTCAAGACTAATGTCTTTAATACAAGACCGCTGGTCCAGCGCCCGCCATAGGCGAGGCCACGGACGACTTATATGTCCACTAAACAAGACCGGCGTCTTGACAATAGGCCAGACGGCGACGTACAAGCCGCAGCAACCGATGTCCTTTTTTCCAGCTCGCTCATGCCGCCCCCGAACGGGGGGACGGTGAACGTCCCTGCCTGGCTCGACCGCTTCTGTGAGTGGCTCAAGGTCACGCCCTTCAGCGTCGCCCTACAGAGTGCGTCGTGGGCCGTTCCTCTGGTGCAGACCGTTCACATCCTGGCGATCGGCGCCGTGATTGGCTCGGGGCTGATGATCGCCCTCCGCACCCTCGGCTGGGTCGCACCCGATCAAACCCTGGCCAGCTCCAACCTGCGCTTCTTGCGCGTGATCTGGTGGGCGCTCCCCGTCTTGCTGGTCAGCGGCTTGTTGATGATCAGCGCCGAGCCCGCGCGTTCTCTGGAAAATCCGGCGTTCTTGCTGAAGATGGGGCTGCTGGTGCTCAGCATCGTGGTCAATCTCGGCTACCAGGCGCCGCTGCGCCGGGATCCCGAGTTCTGGGAAATCTCCAATGCTCGGCGCAGGCTTGGTCAATCGATTGCATTCTTGTCCCTGGTCCTGTGGGTCGGGGTCATCTTCTCGGGCCGGTGGATCGCCTACGTGGAAGCGGGCTGAACGTGGTCACCGTCGACACGCTGTTGCATGGCTTGAAAGAGACTGGGTTCGCCACTGCCATCCGCGAAAATGGCTCACTATTCCCCTGGATCGAAGCGGTTCACGTGCTGGGCGTTACCATCGTGATCGGCAGCATCGGGCTGCTCGAGTTGCGTTTGATTGGCCTCACGTCGCTCAATCGCCCGGTGAGTCGCGTACTGAAAGACGTGTTGCCGATCACCTGGGGCGCGTTCGCCGTGTCCGTAATCAGCGGCTTTCTATTGTTCGCTTCGAATGCGCCCACCTACGCCGAAAATGCGTTCTTCTTGAGCAAGCTCGTGCTGCTGCTCGGCGCAGGCCTGAATGCCTTCGGGTTCCATGCGTTCGTCGAACGTTCGATCGCGAAGTGGGATTCCGCCGCTCGCACACCTCTCCCGGCCCGCCTCTCGGGCATCTTTTCCTTGCTGATGTGGGTCGGCATCGTCATTTGCGGACGTTGGGTCGGCTTCACGCTCGTCCCCACCCCGTAGAGCCCCGGCATGAAGGCATTTCGCTATTACCCGCAGGCTGCCGCATTCTTCGCGCTAGTCGCCATCGCCCTCGGAGCGTGGGCGTTCCACCTTCACCGGCAAGATCGTCCGGCTTGGTCAGCGCTCGGTCGTTTGCCGGATTGGGGGGGATTGTGGGTCCCGGATCGCAGTGACCCGAAACATTCGTTCGGCAAAGGTGATCCAGTTTGGAATCCGGCCGCGGCCAAGCAGATCCAGGCGCTCACGGCCGCGGACAAGGCCGGCAATCCGGTAAACATTTACATCAACTGCCTACCGGAAGGCATGCCGAGCTTCGTCATCATGACACTCAACGCCACGGAGTTTCTGTTTACTCCGGGGCGCGTCACCATTCTGGGAGAGTTCGACGGCAATCGCTTGCGGCGCATCTACACGGATGGCCGCAAGCATCCAGTCGATCCCGATCCCACCTTCAACGGACATTCGATCGGTGAATGGCAGGGCGAAACGCTGGTCGTCGATACGGTCGGCATCTTGCCCGAGGTGTACTTACCGATTGGCCAAGCGGTCGCGCTGCCAAACAACGGGGACATGCATATCGTCGAGCGCATCCACTTGCTCGACCAGAACACGCTCAGCTTCGAGCTGACGGTGACCGCGCCGCACGTGCTGGCTGCGCCTTGGAAGGTCTCGAGGCTGTTTAAGCGACAAGCGGACCGAAACGCCGAGATCGTCGAGGCATCTTGCCGCCAGGGCGACTTTCTCGAGCAGACCGACGAGAACGGCAACGCCATTTTCGTGCCGATCCCGCACCAAGAGGGCGGGGCTCCCCTGCCTTTTTGAAAGCCGAGCATGTTGCAACAGCTGCCTCGCTATTGGGTCCTGAACGTGTTTTTGGCGCTACTCGTGTCGGGCGCCTCGCGCACGGCTGAGGCGCACCATTCATTCGCGATGTACGACTCGACCAAGCTCGTCGACATCGACGGCACCGTAACCAATTTTCAGTGGACGAACCCGCATGTCTTGTTGTGGGTGACGGGCAAGACGAACCCGTCTGACCCGGAGACTTTGTGGACCATCGAGCTACCCACGAGCCCTGGCAACTTGGGGCGTATGGGCTGGTCGAAGCACTCGTTGAAAGCGGGCGACCACGTGCTCGTCGAACTGAACCCGCTTCGAGACGGCAAACATGGTGGCTCGTTCAAGAAGGCGACTTTGCCCGCCAGCGGTAAGGTCCTTCTCGCCAATCCCGTGAGCAAAAGCGCCGACGGCGGCGCCAATTACGGGCCGGACGAAGCCAAGAAGGACAGCGGGCCGACCGCTCCGCCGAAAGGCAAATGGGGCTGCTCGGTGCGGACCAACGCGCTGAGCAGCGGCTGGCCCACCTTTGCTGTGAGCCTGAGCTTGCTGCTCGCGGTGCGCAGGCGGCGTAAGTCTGTCTGTCCACCGAGCCGCGAGCGCGCTTGCGTCCGCCATTCCTGAATCTTCAGCGACCGAGGAACACGTGAAGCTCGAACTTCAAGCGCGCCGCCAAAGGGGCAGCGCAGCGCTGCTGACTACCGTATCCCTACTCGCCAGCGTGCCCCGGGTCTCGCTCGCTCAAACCGCCGAGCCAACCAGCACGACCGAAGCACCGCCGCCCGAAGAACCGGCAACACCGGCCGCCCCGGGTGCGTCACCAGAACCAGCAGCGCCGGCAGCGCCTGCCCCCCAGCCCTTCCCCACTCCCGCGGCCGCTTCGAGCGCAGCCGTCCCTGAGGCAAGCCCACCCGCAACGCCCCTGCCGAAGGTCTTGGTCAGCGCGCCTTCGATCGACGATACGCTGCCTGCGCAGTTGTCGCGCTACGGCACGACCGTCCGCCAAGTTTCTGCAGAACGAATTCAAAACGCTGGCTATGTCGACGTAGCGCAAAGTCTGCAAGTCACGGTCCCCGCGCTGTACGTCAGCCCAAAGAACGGGCCGTTCGACTACGTGACCGTCTCTCTGCAAGGCTCGCGCACCCAAGACATTCTCTGGCTGCTCGACGGCGTGCGGCTGAACAATCGGCTGTATGGCGGCACGACACCGCTCGACACGTTCCCCGCCTCGATCGTCGACCGGCTCGAGGTCCTCGAAGGCCCGCAAGCGCTGTTTTACGGGACGCAAGGCGTAGCGGGCGCCGTCAACGTGGCGACTAAGCCGTTCTCCGGCGATCTGGGTGGCTCGATCGCGCTCGGCACCGACAGCGCCGGCGGCCGTCACCTCGACGCTTTCGTACGCGACGGCTTCGGTCGACATCAGTTCGTCGTTTATGGCTCGAGCGATCACTCGACCGGCTTTCAGCCGTTTCGGGATCAGGATTACCAACCGAGTTCGACCGATCGCCACCGCAGCTACGACGTACTCACTCTCGGCGCGAAATACGCCGTTCAGGTCGGAGATGACCTGCGGCTCAGTGCGCTCTTCCAGCACACCGACGGCCGCCTCGACTACGCCCAGCCGTTCGCGATCGCGAGCGCCTACAACCGCCGTCAAGAAAACGTGCTGACCGCGAAGCTCGACTATGCCCCTGCCGAGTACGCAAAATTCTCTGCCAAGGCCTACTATCACCGCTGGAACTCGCACTTCACGGAGTTCGACAACCAAGTCGGCTCGGCCGACACGCTGGACGTCGTCAATAATGACGATGCTTGGGGCTACAAAGACTACGGGCTGAACGCGCTCGCCCAGCTCGGGCTGGGGCGTTGGCTCGACTCGAACATCGGCTATGACTATCAGAGCTACTCGGGCAGCGACGCCGTGCTGGTCATCGACGAGAAGACCGAGCACGTGAATGCGATCTTCGCGCAGCTGCGCACCAGTGAGCATTTGACAGACACGCGTTTGGCGCTCGGTTTTCGCTACAACGTGCCGAGCTTCGGGGCCAGCGCCGCCGTCTGGAACGCAACTGGTCAATACAATGTTTGGGGCGAAGCCTTGTTCGTGCGCGGAGGCGTAGGCACCGCCTTCCGATTGCCTACGGCAGAAGAGCTGTTCGCCAATGATCCGAATGACGAGCGCGGCAACCCCAACCTCAAACCCGAGCGCAGCTTCAACGTGAACGCGTCACTGGCAGGCAACGCGATTGGCGGAGAAAGACCGTTCCTCAGTTGGGAGGCCAGTGTGTTCGCGCGCAACGTCCACGATTTGATCGCAGCCTCCGGCTTCGACGATGCCACCAATCAATCCTTGTTCGAAAACACCGACGGCGAAGTGCGCGTCCGCGGCGTGACCGCGGCGCTCGAGGCACGGCCGCTCGAACAGCTATCTGGGAGCGCTAGCTACACTTACAGCTCGGCGCGCCAGGGCGAGCAACAAGTCGATGGCATTCCGCAGCAGTTGGCCAAGGCTTGGCTCGACTACCATCCGCTCACCCTGCCGTTCGGTCTCAGTGCGACCGTCAACTACGTCGGGGCCGTGTACAAGACCTTCGGCGACGAAGGTCGAGAGAAGTTCGGCAATTATGCGGTCGTGGACTTGGCCGGACGGGTCTTCCTAGACAAGCCGAGACACCATACGATCAACCTGCGACTCGCCAACGTGTTCAACACCGAATACGCCACGGCGCTCGGCCGAGCACCGACCGACGCAGACGGCAGCAGTTACACTTATTGGCATTTGGGCGCGCCGCGCATCTTGGAGGCTCGCTACCGTTACTCGTTCTGAGCCCGTGATGCACGCGCTGCTCCTGATCCATCGCTACCTCGGCCTCGGTTTCGGCGCGTTGATTCTGCTCTGGTGCGGCTCCGGCGTCGTGACGATGTACGTGACCTATCCGAAACTCGCGGAGAGCCGGCGCTTGCGCGCGCTGACACCGCTCGACTGGAGTTCGGCTCCGCTGGCATCGAAGCTGCCGAGTGATCTGTCGGCGGACGGACGGCTAGAGATGCTCGCTGGTCGTCCTGTGCTCAGTCAAAGGTCACGGGACGGCGCCCGCATCATCGATCTCGCTACCGGCCGGGTACAAAGCCGAGTCTCTGTCGCACAAGCGACAGCAGTTGCGGCCGCCTATGCGCCCGCTGGCTGGCGACCGCGAATCGAGCTGCTGGGGACGAATGACCTCGACCAATGGACGGTGTCCGGCCAGTTCGCCGTAGACCGCCCGCTTTACCACTTCGCGCTCGGCGATGACGACGGGAGCGAACTATACGTCTCGAGCAGCACCGGGCGCCTCGTGCAAGCCACGACCCGCAAGCAACGCTTCTGGAACTGGCTCGGGCCGATCCCGCACTGGCTGTATTGGGTGCAGCTGCGCCAAAGGCCCGAGCTTTGGACCCAAGTCGTGATTGTCGGTGCCCTGGGCGGAGCCCTGCTTACCGTCAGCGGGCTCTGGCTCGGTCTTCGACGACTGCCGGAACGCCCCGCGGGCAGCGCCCAACGCGCGCGCGCTTGGCATCGACTGAACGGCCTGATCTTCGCCCTGTTCACGCTAACCTGGCTGGGCACCGGGTTGCTCACGGTCCAGCCCTGGGGGCTGCTCGAGAGCCCCGTCTTGGCCGACGAGCAGCTACATGGCCGCGCCCCGTCGCCAACGCAAATCGAGCAAGCCGTTCGCGCGTTTCAAACCAACATCAGCGGCAGACCATTCGTCTCCGTGGAAATCAACCACGCGGACATCGCGCCGTTCCTCGTGGCGAGCACGGCGGACGGTCAACGAACGCGCTTCGATGCGACTGGGCGTCCGGCGCCATTGGTCGAACGAGACTTCGAGAACTTGGCACGACGACTCGGCAGCGCGCAGCCGGCCACGCGCTTGCTGGAAGCAGATGACGATCTGGTTGCCGCTCACGTCCAGGCAGCAGCACTGCCCGTGTATCGGGTGCTGCTGCCGGGCGGCGAGCGGCGCGCGCTCTACTTGGATGCCGCTTCGGGCGCACTGCTCGCGCAGATCGATCGCAACGCGAGGATCCTGCAATGGCTCGAGGGGGTGCACCGCGTCGATCTTCTGCCACTGCTACGCCGCCGCCCGCTGTGGGACGGGCTGCTGTGGGCGCTGCTATCCGGCATCGCGGTGCTGTGCGGCACGGGCGTTTGGCTGGGATATCGACGCCTATTTGTAAGGTAACGTCACGCCCGGGTACCAAAAGGTGACGTGACAGGACTCGCAGGCGTCATCGATCGCGCCGCCGAGATCGAACAACGCAACCGGATCTTTGGCGTCGATTGCAGCCAAAGTTTGTAGGCCGGTGTCCTGCAAGCGCTGAGCAAACGCGACGAAGGCGGTACGGTTTTCATCGATCTTATTTTGGGCTTGATCGGTATCGAGCTCGCCAGGCGCCGCGGCGGGCTCGTACTTGGCGCTCACCCGGCGACCTTTCATGACGAGCAGGTTGCTGGCTTCGATCAAGGTGATGGCGCGACGGCGCACCTCGAGCCACTCTTCGTCCGTCCGGGGTTGCCGCTCTTCCAACCCCGCTCGCGTGCTGATGCTCGCCACCGACGCCCAAATGAAATCTGCGGCGGGGTCGACCTCGGAATCCATCAGCTCGCGGATCGAGGCAATCAGCCGGAACCCATTGGAGGCCGCCTCCGCGCCCGCGTCAGCCGCCACGGGTTTGACGGCCGGGGGTCCCGAATCGCCCGGAAGCGCGCGATTGGGCGAAGAACAAGCCCAGAATGCAGAACCAATGCATACCCATAGCAATGCGCTCGCGCCCTTCATATCAGACAAGGTTCTTGCATAAAAGACACGACACGCCTATAGCAGATGCGCACCAGGCGGCCTTTTTCGAACGCGAGGGCAACACATCATGGATTTGGAACTCAAGGGCAAGCGAGCAATCGTCACCGGCGGCAGCCGCGGCATCGGCAAGGTGATCGCGCAGGTGCTTTTGGCGGAGGGTGTCGACGTCGCGATCTTAGCGCGTGGGCGCGAGCAGCTGGAACTGACGGCCCGCGCGTTGAGCGCCGAATCGGGCCGCACCGTGCTCCCGCTCGTCGCTGACACGTCCCAACGAGCCGAGGTCGATGCCGCCGTCCAAACGGCAATCGCCGAGCTGGGCGGCGTCGATATTCTCATCAACTCGGCCGCACTGCCCGGCGGCAGCTCGAAGGCGACGTCGCTCGCTGAAATCGAGGACGAGCACCTGCTCTACGACGTCAATGTCAAGGTAGCCGGGTACTTGCGTACTGCCCGCGCGCTCGCGCCGCACTTGCTCAAGAAGGGCTGGGGCCGGATCATCAACATTGGCGGGCTCGCCGCGTATGGCACGGGGCGCCCGATAGCCACCCTGCGCAACGTGGGAGTGTCGGCGTTGACCAAGAATCTGGCCGACGAACTGGGTCCCAGGGGCATCAACGTGGTTGCGCTCCACCCCGGGGCCACCCGAACCGAGCGCACCGACGAGGCGACCGAACAGCGCGCGGCCAAGACGACGTCGATTGGACGCATCGTGGACGCGCGGGAAGTCGCCTACGTCGTTGCATTCCTCGCTTCTCCCCGGTCCGTTGCCATCAACGGTGACACCATTGCCACGGGTGGCGGCACCCTCGGCACCATCCGCTACTGAGCCAAGCTGCGGTTCGGTCGTGTCGACGGCAGTGCCGGCGACACGCTAAGCTCGCTGGCACTCTGCCTATGACACATCCATTACGCCGCCTGTTCGAACATGGGCAACGCTATCGCCGCGAAGTGCTGATAGCGTCGCTATTTTCGATTCTGAACAAGATTTTCGACGTGCTGCCCGAGGTGCTGATCGGCATGGCCGTCGATGTCGTGGTCAGCAAGAAGACTTCATTTCTGGGCCGTGCGGGGGTGAGCGAGCCGCGCGATCAGCTACTACTCCTGGCGGCGTTGACGGTCTCGATCTGGGTTTTCGAATCGCTGTTCGAGTACCTGTACGCTTTACGCTGGCGGAACCTGGCCCAAAACTTACAGCACGACTTGCGCATGGAGGCCTACGGCCACGTGCAGCGGCTCGAGCTCGCCTGGTTCGAACAACGCCGCACCGGCAACCTGATGTCGATCTTGAACGACGACATCAACCAGATGGAACGCTTCTTGAACGGCGGTGCCAATGACTTGATTCAAGTCGTTACCGGCTCGGCCCTCGTCGGCGCCGTCTTCTTTGGACTGACCAAAAAGATCGCGGTCTTGGCGCTGATCCCGATCCCGCTGATTGTGTATGGAGCGTTCTGGTTTCAAGCACGTCTGGCCGCCCGCTACGCGTTGGTGCGCGACGCCGCCGGCTCGTTGAACTCGCGACTGAACAACAATCTGCTCGGCATCGCCACGATCAAGGCCTACACGGCGGAGGATTTCGAAGCCAAACAGGTGCAAGCCGCGTCGAGCGAGTATCGCGCGGCCAACGCTTCGGCCATCCGCTTTTCAGCGGCAATCACGCCCATCATTCGCATGGCGATCCTGGCCGGCTTCACGGTGACGCTGCTCTACGGTGGCTTTTTGGCGCTGCGCTCCGAGATCGGCGTCGGCAGCTATTCGGTGCTGGTGTATCTCACGCAGCGCTTGCTCTGGCCGATGACTCGCTTGGCGGACATGACCGATCTCTATCAGCGCTCGATGGCGTCGGTGGAACGAGTGATGAATCTACTCGAGACCCCAATCGCCATCGGCTACGACGGAAAGGCGCTGCTCGCCAGTCGCGTCCGCGGCGCCCTCCGGTTCGATTGCGTCAGCTTTGCGTATGCCGAGCGCCCGACCTTGCGCAACGTCTCGCTGCGCATCGACGCGGGGCAGACAATCGCGTTCGTGGGCAGCACGGGCAGCGGCAAGAGCACCCTCGTCAAGCTGCTCTTACGCTTCTACGAACCACAACAGGGCAATATCCTACTCGACGATGCGCCGATCGCCGATTTTTCGCTGCAGGATTTGCGGCGTGCCATCGGCTACGTCGCGCAAGACAGCTTCTTGGCCGATGCCAGCGTGGCAGATAATATCGCTTACGGGCTGAGCTCCGTGAGACGTGAGGACGTGATCGCGGCCGCCGTAGCCGCGGAGGCGCACGACTTCATCATGACTCTGCCGAGCGGGTACGACACATCGGTCGGCGAGCGAGGGCAGAAGTTGTCCGGCGGCCAAAGGCAGCGCATCGCGCTGGCTCGCGCCATTCTGAAAGATCCCCCGATCTTGGTGCTCGATGAAGCCACCAGCGCGGTCGACAACGAAACCGAAGCCGCGATTCAGCGCTCACTCGATCGCTTGGTCGTCGGTCGCACGAGTTTGATCATCGCCCATCGGCTGTCTACCGTGCGCCGCGCGCACCTGATCTACGTGCTGGAGGACGGCGAAATCGTCGAGTGCGGCACGCACGAGTCATTGCTCGCGCAAGGCGGGCAATATGCCGGTCTGTGGCGCTTGCAAACGGGTGAGGCGCCGCTGGCCGCCCACGTGCCCGCGCGAAAAGCAGCTCATGTTCTGCAATAGACAGCGCCAAGTCTATTATAGTAGACCATAGGTCTCCTATAAACACCACGGCCGCGAGGCCCCCCTCGAATCGAGAACATCTCAATGACAATCAAACTCTTTTACACCCCTGGCGCCTGTTCCCTGTCCCCTCACATCGCGCTGCGCGAGGCCGGCCTTCCCTTTGAGCTGGTGCAGGTCGACCTGACCGCGAAGAAGACCGAACACGGCGAAAACTACCTCAACATCAATCCCAAGGGCTACGTGCCCGCTCTGCTCACCGACAGCGGAGAGCTGATCACCGAAGGCGCCATCATCGTGCAGTACATCGCCGATCAACGGCCAGAGTCGCGCTTGGCTCCTGCCGCGGGCACGGCCGAGCGGCGGCGCGTGCAAGAGTGGCTGCATTTCATCGCCACCGAGTTGCAGAAGGGTCTTGGCCCAATCAACAACCCGAAAGCCAACGACGAGCTTCGCTCGGCGCTCAAAGAGCGCCTGTTTTTGCGGTTCGATTTCTTGAGCAAGAATCTCGAGGGCAAGAACTACCTGCTCGGCGACACGTTCACGGTCGCCGACGGCTATGCCTTCTACGTGCTCCGTGGCTTGCGCCGCCTGGAGGGCCAAGCAGCGTTCGACCAGCGCCCGGTGCTCAAGGCATATTTCGAGCGCATCAGCGCTCGGCCCGCGGTCCAGGCCGTGCTTGCAGCCGAGAAACTGTCCTAAATACTAGCCAGCGCAGGGGCGACAAGAGCGCGTATTCGCCCGAGATAAAGGCTCCGCCGACCTCAGACTCCGGTCGGGTCGGCGGGCGGCCGTCTCCTAAAGTAGCGCGGAATCTAGTATCCTGCGTGGGCCAGCTGACTTAGGAGATCGCCCCATGTTCGAATCATCTCTAGCGCAGGAGACGTCGCGATGAGCTCGTCCGCACTCACGGTCTTGCTCAACGTGGATGTGCCGGGTTCGGTGTTGACGCGCGTACGCGACATATCCCCCGATATCAACGTGGTGACGGAGCACGAGTTCCGGGCTCGCCCCGCCTGGTTGAACGAAGCCGACGTGCTCTACACTCAGCGCATCGCGCCGGAGCGTGTCGCGACCGCGGAGCGGCTGCGCTGGGTGCAAACGTTCGGTGCGGGGGTCGAATGGCTGCTCACTCCCAGCTTGCGAGGGCGCGAAGACCTGGTCGTGACCAACGCCAGTGGCATCCATGCTCAGCCAATCGCAGAGCACGTATTCGGATTGGTGCTGATGTTCGCTCGTCAGTTGCATCGCGCCGTGCGCCAGCAGGCGGCGCGACAATGGGAGAGTACCCAGCTGCAAACAAGCGTGACCACTCTGAGCGGGGCGACGCTGGGAATCGTCGGGCTCGGCGCGATCGGCCGGAGAATCGCCGAGATTGCCGGGGCGTTTGGCATGCGGGTGACCGCGCTCAAGCGCTCGACCGAAAGCGCGCCGGGCGTCGAACGCGTCTTCGGCCCGGGTCAACTCGTCCCGTTCCTCAAGGAAGCCGAATACATCGTCAATACGCTACCCCTCACCTCACAGACCCGGGGCTATTTCGGTCCGCAGGAGTTCGCTTCCATGCGCTCCGACGCCGTGTTCATCAACATCGGCCGCGGGGCAACGGTGCAGACCGAGGCGCTGCTCCGAGCATTGCAGAGCGGTAGCATCGCCGGCGCTGCACTGGACGTGACCGATCCCGAACCCTTGCCCGGCGATCACCCACTCTGGGTCATGGACAACGTGATCCTGACCCCACACTATGCCGGCGCTCACCCCGGTTACGTGCAGCGCGCCTCCGCCATTTTCTTGGAAAATCTGGCGCGTTTCGTGGCCGGCAACGCACTCACCAACGTCGTCGACAAGCACGCCGGCTATTAGTCGAGCTCGGCTCCCCGACAAGAGCAGGGGCGATCGCGGTCCAGCATCGCAACCCGCGGCGCGTCGCGGGACCTGCCCTGTGCGCGGCCAGATTCATTTGTCGCGGGGCGCCGCGGAAGTCACAGAGCGGCAACGTCGAGAGGGGTCGGGGTTCGCCAACTCGACGCCGTGATCGGTCGGGAGCAGGACCTGCCCACGCGGCGGCGGTTAGAACTCGGCGTGAATTCTACCGGAGAGCAGGTTGACGGGGCCGCGATCTGCGTTGTAGGCGGGGTTTTCAATGTGTTGATAGTCGGCGGAGAGCGTGATCGACCCGAGCACGTGTAGGCTGTAAAATAGCTCCCACACCCGCTCGGAAGCGCGGTTCAGACGGCCATCACCGATGAAGCCGTCGATGCCTCCCAGCGCCAGGTATTGGGCGTGCGCAGACGAGATCCAACTGGCTGCGTAGGCCGTGCCGACGACATCCAGTGGGCGATGCCAAGGTCCGCCATGCACGACTGCACCGAGCGAGGCCGAGCGATCACTCGAAGTGAACGAGTAGACCTCAGTGCGACCGTCCGAGACCATGGCGCGTGCAAAGACTCCCACGTCATTCGTGACCTGTTGCTCGAAACTCACGCCCATACCGAGCTTGATCCGGGGCTTCCGGATCCAGCAAAAATCGGGCGCGGTGGCATTCTGAGATCCGTAGTTGAAACTCGTGCAAGCCGCCGCGTTGTGACCCGGGTCGACCTGAAATGCGGTGACCGCGTCGGAAAAACCGCCCATATTTTCGCGGTTTCGATAACCCAGCAGGCGCACCACGCCCGGTTGCCCCAAGACTCGATGCGCGTGCTCGAGTTCCGCTTGATCCGAGTAGTACTCGCCCAAGTGATAATTGAGCGCCAGCTGGTTCGGTTCGATCGGCGCGGCGAAGCGGCCCGCGCGTACGGCCCAGTCGTCGTAGTGAAACTCGAATAGGCCACCAAAGGTATAGCCGCGCGAGTCGGCCGCAAAATCGTAGGCGCCGTGGGACAGGAACGCCATGTTGAAGAATTGCCTCCGCGGATCGCCCACCACCGAATTCCGATCGAAGAAATCGAGCACGCTATAGTAGCCGATCACGAACAACAGACGCCGGCTGTCGACGGTGGTCCCGAGTTGCATCGGCCCGGACGCGCGCGGGGCGCGCGAGCCGCCGAGGTTGATCGTCTGCGCGAGATAGACACGCGACAGATACGCGCTGGGCTTGAGCGCGCCCTGTTTTTGTAGCTCGAAATTCTGAATCGAAGCCCCCAAGCCGACCAGCCCCGAGAGCGGGCGACTGGAGATCAGCTCCGGCACTAGGTACACTTCGGCGCCCGGCCAAAGCCGGTAGCCAGCGAACAACGTCGCAGTGGCGGTGAAACTGTGTTCACTACTGGGAGACAGCGAATGCTCGCTGCCATTCGAATTGGTATATGCCGCGGAGAAGGGTGCCTTCCAACTCGAGATATAGGTGAATTGGCCGTAGGCGTTCCAGCGTTCACGCCGAAGGTCATGTTTGCCGGCGTTTGCCAAGACCTGCATCACGCTGAAGTCACCCTCCGCGCCTTCGTCCTGGGGCGCTTCATTCGAGGCCGCGTCCGTGCTGTCTGCAGCGCTGGGCCGAGCGAGAAGCAGCGTGCACGCGAGAGTCGCCGCGCACGTAAGCGTTGAGCAATTCATGGGGTGTTGTTCTGAGGAGTTCCGGGCGACCGAGTCTTGCCAACCCTGAACGGCCGCGCTACGGATACCGTCCTTCCGCGAAATGACCAAGCGCGCCGTTCACAGCCTTCGTCCTCCGGCCAGCATCCTGGCGCTGTGCTTGGTGCTGCTGCAGCTGGTCACGGCCCTGCATTTTTCGCTGGTTCCGCACGGTTTTGGCGCTGGGTCGGGCGGCCTCGTGCATTTGCATCGCGCGCGCAGCGCCGAGCCCAGGCGCACCGTAGAGGACGCTGCCACACAACGGGCACCGGTTCGCCCCACGCTCGTCGCGGGCAGCGCTGCCTGCGCGCCGGACGAGTGTTCACTCGGTTTTTCGGGGCACACCTTCCGTACGCCGTCTCCGAGCCGGCTGAGCTCGCTAATCTGGCTGCCGAAAGCGGGCCAGCTGAGCGCGCGCGCCGACATCGTCCGTGGACGCAATCGAGCGTTACTGAGTGCGCCCAAGACTTCTCCGCCCCTCGCGGTCTGAATCGTCACGAATTTCCGCAGCGAGCTTGCGAGCTTGCGCTTAGCGAACGCGTCCGTGCCGTCATTGCGCCGAGTCCTCGTGCGCGCGCCGAACGCTCCTGATTCGTTTTTCAGACCGTAGGAGAAAATCTCATGAAACCATTTCGTGGCGACGCCGTCGTGCGCGCCTCCTTGATCCTCATGCTACTCACCGGCTGCTCAGGCAGCGATCAGCAAAAACAAACGCCGGGCGCAGCCAGTGAGTGCGTCCCCGCGGCGACGCCCGAATCAGCCACTGGCTTCGCGCTTCAGCCATTTTGTGCCCCCCAAGACCCGGGCAAAGGCAACGTCTGGTTTGCCGCTTCGGGTGAGGTGTTGGCCCTGACCGGCTATGCGTTCCCCCCCGCAAGCGACTCCGATGCCGCGTTCGTGGACGGTTGGGAGGTTCACTTCGAGCGCCTACTCACCACCATCGATTCGCTCTCGCTGTCCGAGAACCCAGACCAGCACAAAGGCACGCAGCTCGGCACGGGCAAGCTGGTGGCACTGGTCAATGGGCCCTGGGCCGTGGATCTCAGTCACCACGATAGCCGCTACTTGACCGGCAAGGGGGGCGGCAGTGAGCTCGCCGTGCCGATCGCCGCCCTCGACAATCAAAATAAAAATGGCGGCCGCGCGTTCGCAACCGACGGTACCCGCTACGCCTTCGGCTTCGACGTCGTCGCGGCGAGCCCTACCGCGCAGAACGTGAACCTCGATGCCGACGCGCTCGCCGACTACGAACAAATGGTCGAAGACGGTTGCGCGGTTTTGTACGTCGGCCGAGCCACGTTCAAGGGCGATCCGGCAGTCGAGGGCTGCGTGACCGAGGCCAGCCAGAGTTGGCCTCAGGCCGTGAACTTCCGGTTTTGTTTCAAGTCCAAAGTCAGCTACCTGAACTGCCAGAACCCGGACAACGACCCAGCTGAACCGATCAGCGATGCCGAGGACCATCAGCGCGGCATTGCGTTTCTGAGCGGCTCTTCAGTAATTGCTCAGGTCACGCTGCACACCGATCACCCCTTTTGGGACAGTGTACTGCACGATTCGCCCGCCCATTTCGACCAATTTGCCGCGCGCGCAACCAGCTCGGGCGGTTCGGCCTTGGTGACATTGGAAGATACCTTGGGCGTCGACTACACCGCCTACACCGACTTGCGGGGCCAACCCGTCGCATGGCGCTATTGCATCGAGCCCGCAACCGACGTGCATCCCAAGCTCGTGGGCGCGATGCGCTTCGACCCGCACGGCGTACCCGCCTCGGACGGTGACCCCGCCGCAGGTCTACGCGACTACTACGACTTTGCGACGTACAATCAAAGCACCCAAGGCCATCTCAACTCGGATGGCCTGTGCTACGTTCAGCGCAATTATCCGGCTCCGAAGTAACGATTAGCTGTGGAACGTGAGCGGCATCTCCGTCTCCGTCCCCACGCGGTCGATTTGATTGTAGGTATGCCGCTGCCCGTGCCGCTCACGGTGCTGCTCGCACCAGTATTCGGCGCCGGCCGAGGCCCGGCGTGCTTCCAGGCACGCCGGGCACGGCGGTTCGATGCGGGGCAAGTCCTCGGGCAGTGCTTTCGGGCGCACGACCAGCACTGGGCAAGGGGCCAACCGCACCACGGCCTCCGCTACCGAACCGAGCAGCAAGCGCGCCATGCCCCGCCGGCCATGGGTGCCGACGACCACCAGGTCTGCCTCCAAGTCAGCGGCGATTTGCGCGATTTCCTGGGCCGGCGCTTCTAGCCGCAAGTGAGCGCGAACACGCACCGAGCCGAGCGAACCGTGGAATGCCCGACGGCGCTCCTCGAGGTAGCGTTCGACCAGCGCGCTGGCGTCGGCTTGCGTCACACTCGCCAAACCGGTCGGCTCGGCCGGGCCGTCAACGACCGCTTGCATGCCGTACAACCGGACCACGTTCACCACGTGGACGTCCGCAGCAGGCCGAGCCGCTGCCAGCTCGAAAGCGCGCTCGAGCGCTAGGTCACTCGCGGCTGAGTAGTCGACACCTACGACGATCAGATACGGTCTTTCGGAGTTCGCCATCGGATGATCCTCCTGCTCTGCGCGCACAGGGCGAGAGCCGAGGCAATCGCTGCATCGCGTGTGCCAGAGAATGCGGCGAATGCAGCGCGAGATTTTGGCTGTCCGAGCCAATTGCAGGGTAACGCTAGTCTGGCGATTCGCCTCATGTGGCAAAACGGGCCAGGCCTTCGCCGCGATGACTGCGCTATCGTCCCATGACGATGGCCTCGGTCTTCAACTTGTTTCGGTTTGCCAAGCCGTATTGGCTTCGCTCGTTGGGCGCGCTGCTGCTCTTGACGCTGTTGGTGGTGCTGGATTTGTCCATCCCCCGCTTGATTCAACGCCTGATCGATCACGGCATTTTGGCCCACGATCGCGGCTTGGTGGTTCGCACGTCCCTGCTCATGCTGGGCGTGAGCGTGCTCAGTGTGTTCGTGGCCGTGGGCAACAACGATCTGTCGGTCCGCGTCGGCGAGAGCGTGGCGCGTGATCTCCGGGAAGCGCTGTTCCTGAAGATCCAGACCTTCTCGTACGGGAACCTCGATCGCCAGAAGACCGGTCAGCTGATGGTGCGCCTGACCAGCGACACTGGCTCGGTGCAGCGCTTGATGCAGATCAGCCTGCGCATCGGGACGCGCGCGCCGCTCTTGATGCTCGGCAGCCTCGTGCTGATGATCTCGACCAGCCCGACCTTGGCCTTGACCATGCTGCCGCTCTTGCTCGTAACCTCGGGCCTGATCGTGTTCTTCCTCGTCAAACAGGAGCCCATGTACCGTTTTCTTCAGCAACGGCTGGACCGAATGAACACGGTGCTCCAGGAGAACGTTGCGGGAATCCGCTTGGTCAAGGCCTTCGTGCGCGAGCCGTTCGAAGAGCAGCGCTTCGACGTGAGCAACCAGGCCTATTGCGAGGGCTCCGCAAAAGTCATGCGTTTTGCGGCTTGGATGCCGCCGGCCCTCACGCTCTGTGTCAACGCGGGCTTGGTAGTCGTGATCTGGGCGGGTGGCTTGGCGAGCGTCAGAGGGCAGCTTTCGATCGGGCAGATCGTGGCATTCACCAACTACCTTTTGACGACGATGACACCGTTGGCAATGATGACCATGCTGTCCAACATTTGGGCGAGCGGCATCGCCTCCGCCAAGCGTCTCGACGATCTGCTGAGGGTCGTTCCTGAAGTCTGCGACGCTCCAAACGCGCGCACGCTGCTCGTGCGCGACGCCCCCCGGCTGGTGTTCGATGACGTGACCTTCTCCTACGACGGCGTAGCGGCCGACGCGGTCTTGCGGCAGATCAGCTTCGTCGCAGAGCGGGGGCAAACGGTCGCCATCTTGGGTGCGACCGGGGCCGGCAAATCGACGCTCGTCAAACTGATCCCGCGCTTCTACGACGTGACTTCGGGCACCGTGACGATCGACGGAGTCGATGTCCGCAGCGTGACCGAAGACTCCTTGCTGTCGGCGATCGGCATCGTGCCGCAGGAGTCGCTTTTGTTCTCGGGCAGCGTGCGGGACAACATTCGTTATGGCCAGCCCACGGCCAGCGACGAACAAGTGATGGCCGCCGCGCGCGCGGCACAAGCCCATGATTTCATCATGGAACTTGCCGCAGGCTACGAAAGCCACGTGGCCCAGCGTGGGGCCAATTTCTCGGGCGGTCAACGGCAGCGGCTGGCTTTGGCCCGCGCGCTCTTGGTTCGGCCAAAGCTATTGATCTTGGACGACAGCACGAGCGCCGTCGACGTCGAAACCGAAACCATGATTCAAGATGCGCTGGTCGCTCAGAACGAAACACAAACGCGCATCGTCGTTGCCCAGCGGATCAGCACCGTGCTTCGCGCGGATAAGATCTTGGTGCTCGACGAGGGTCGCATCGTGGCCGAGGGCAATCACGCGGCATTGATGAGGAGCAGTGACGTGTACCGGGAGATCTACGCTTCCCAATTGGGCACCGGGAACCATTCGCTGACGCCCGAACAACGGATCCAGCCGTGAGCCAAGCACGACCGCCAGCGTTCGCTTCCGCTCCCGGGGCTGGGCCGCGCGCCGGGATGCCTCAGCCCACGCACGTCGGCAAGATTGAAAAAGCCCGCGATCCGCGCAGCGCGCTCGGCCGCTTACTCCCCTACCTGAGGCCCTTTCAGCGGCCAATCCGGTGGGTGCTGCTGATCGTGATTTTGTACACGTTTTTGGGCTTGGTTGGCCCCTACTTGATGGGCGTCGCCATCGACCATTTGTTGCACGGGGCGGACGTGGCAAGGCTGGCTCGCCTCGCGCTCGGCATGCTGGCGACCTACTTGCTGTACAACCTACTGCAAGCGATTGCCGGACGGCTAATGGCCGATATCTCGCAACGGGCACTCGAGCAGCTGCGCAGCGATCTATTCCAGCGCGTGCAGCGCCTGCCAGTCTCGTTCTTCAGCGAAGGCTCGACCGGAGATCTGCTGAGCCGACTGACCAACGACGTCGAAGCCATCAATCAAGCCATCTCGCAGAACGTGACCACCTTGGTCGCCAGTTTGCTGTCGATGCTGGGCATCATCGTGGCCATGTTTCTGCTCGATCGCTGGCTGGCCTTGGCTTCGCTGTTCGTCGTGCCGATCATGTTCTGGTTCACACAGTTCGTCGCGCGCTACACGCGCAAGGGCTTTCGTGATCTGCAGCGCGATCTCGGGCAACTGAACGGCGTGATGGAAGAGGCGATCAGCGGCCAGAAAACGGCCCAGGCCTTCCGCCGCAAGCAATCGGCGATTGACGCTTTTCAGCGCCACAATCAGCAAGTTTTCGCGGCTGGGGTGTATGCCAATAGCTACGCGCTCTTGCTGATGCCCATCACCTCCGTGCTCGGCAATCTGTTCGTGATCGTGCTCGCCGGCTTGGGCGGTTGGCTGGCGCTCGTGGGCCTGGTGAGCGTGGGCGTCATCGCCACCTTCATCAGCTACGCGCAGCAGTTCGTGAACCCGCTCCGCCAATTGGCGAACCTGTACAACTCCATCCAATCCGCGCTGGCGGGCGCCGAACGCATCTTCGCCATCTTCGACGTACCAGCCGAAACGGACGACGCCACGCTGCCGATCGGCGATCTGCGCGGCGACGTCAGCTTCGAGCACGTTCGCTTCGGCTACACGCCTGACGCTTTGGTCTTGAAAGATCTATCGTTCGAGGCGCGCCCCGGCCAAGTCGTGGCGTTGGTTGGCCCGACGGGTGCAGGCAAAACCACGATCATCAACCTGTTGACGCGCTTCTACGAGCTCGACGGCGGCGCAATCCGGATCGACGGGCGCGACATTCGCACCATCCGCAAGCAAGAACTACGCAAGAACCTGGGCCTCGTGCTGCAGGACGTCTTCCTGTTCTCCGGTTCGGTCTTGGAGAACATTCGCTATGGTCGGCTCGAGGCCAGCGATGAAGAAGTGACGGCGGCAGCCAAGCTGGCCGAGGCCGACGCATTCATTCGTTTGTTGCCCCAGGGCTACCAGACCCAACTCTCGGAGCGCGCGGGAAACTTGAGCCAAGGCCAGCGTCAGCTGCTGGCGATCGCCCGAGCCATTCTCGCCGATCCGGCGATCCTGATTTTGGACGAGGCGACCAGCAGCGTCGATACCCGCACCGAAGCGCGCATCCAGCGAGCGCTGCTGGCACTGATGAAGGGGCGCACCAGCTTCGTGATTGCCCATCGGCTGAGCACGATTGCCGAGGCAGATCAAATCCTGGTCATCGACCATGGCGCGCTGGCCGAGCACGGCAAGCACGCCGAACTGCTCGCGCAGCGCGGTGTTTACCACCGCCTGTACACGAGCCAGTTCAAGGGTGAAGCGATCTGACGGAGCCCGTGGCTAGAACTGGCCCGTCAGCACGCCGCCGTAGCCTAGCCTGCCCATGGGCGCGGGCGTGAAATGCAAATTGCCTACGAAGTCCCGAGTAATGACTTTCTTCGGCGAGGCGAGACCGTAGATCAGCATGACCGCGCCCGCGGCTTGGGTGAGGCCATCGAGCACCAATAGAGTTCGGTAACTGTTATCCACCTGATCGATGCAGGTGCTGTTCGTGCCGTAGCCGGTGCAGTACGTATCCGACTTGCGCGCGGCGATGTTGATCCAGGGTCCGAGCACCGGCACGATCAGCCATCCCGATTGGTTCGAGAAGTCCGAGCCCGACGCGAACGCGATACCCAACGCCCACGGGATGCCGAGCGTCAACCCACCACCGATGATCAAACCTTTGCGTGCGCGCTCTTCGACGTGATAGCCGGCGGGTACCGGGCCTCCATTGTACGGCACGCTCTCTGGGGCACGCAGCGGGGTCGACGACGGGTAGACGGCGTAGGCTGGCGGTGGATAGCCGTACGCTGGCGGCGGCGGATAGGCATAACCCGGGGGTGGAGGTGGCGCGGGCTGCGCCGCGGGCGGAGCGGATGCGGGTGCGGCGCTCGGCGCGGCTGGAGCAGCGCTCGGCGCGGCAGGTGTTTGCGCCGCAGCAGGCGCCGCAGCAGCAATGATCAAGCTAAACATGGACGCCAGGGGCGCCACTCGCCTCGAAGAAAAGTCCCTCATTCGAATCGTTCTAGCTCAGCTCTGGCGTACCCTCCAGCGGCTCGAGAAAGTGGTAGCTTTGCCTACCTGTGAATCCCAGCAACGCTACCGAGATGGCACCGGGCGGAACAGCACTCGAATTGCTGTTTGAGCGAGAAGAGTTGCATCATTTGAGTGTGCCTCAGGCGCTCAGTAGCATCTACGGAGGGTCGCTCAGCTTGCCGGCGGAGTGCGTGTTCGCAAACTTCGTTGCCTCCCTAGACGGCATCGTCGCGCTTCCGGGCGACACCGAGTCGGGGCAAATCATCAGCGGGCGCAACCCTGCCGATCGCTTCGTCATGGGGCTTTTGCGGTCCGCGGCGGACGCGGTGTTGCTCGGTGCAGGCACGTTTCGCAAGTCCGCACGGCATTTGTGGCTGCCCGACCGCATCTACCCGGCGGGTGATGCAGCGTTCCGGCAAATGCGCGCGCAATTGCAGCTGCCCGAACGGCCGCAATTCGTGCTCGTCAGCGCCTCGGGCTCGATCGACATGAGCGAACCCGCGCTCGACGGCGCGTGGATCTTCACCACACCCAAAGGCGAGGCTCGCTTGCGCGCCGAGCTTCCGGCAAGCGCGCAGCTCACCGTTCAAGACTCCGACCAAATCTCGTTCCGCGATTTGCTGAGTAGCTTGCGTGCCGCCGGCTTCGCGCGCATTTTGACCGAAGGCGGGCCTTCGTTGTTCAGCCAGCTCGTGCAGGAACGCTTGCTCGACCGGCTCTTTCTCACTTCATCGCCTGCCTTGTTCGGTCGCTTCCCGGGGGACGCTCGCTCATCATTGGCGCAAGGCCTCGATTTGAGCGGCCGCCAATGCGAGCTCGGCAGCGTACGCCGGCACGGCTCACACTTGTTTCTGAACTACGCGCTCAAGCGTCCCCCATCGTGACCGCTACTCGATGCAAAACTCGAACACGGCCGAGTCACTGATGCGAGTTCCGCCGTCGGCGCCGTCGAAGCTGAACGTGATTCGCCACAGCCCGACCATGAAGAGCTGCATGGGATCGAGCACGAACGCCTTCCTTTCTGGGTCGAAGCTGATGTCGGGCTGGGTGGGGCTCGGGTGACCGTGTTCGGGCATGTCGAGCGCAACGCTCAGCTCCCCGCTCACGGGGTTGCCAGCCTGATCGCTCACTTGGACGACGAACAGGTTGTCGTTCAGCGCGGGCGGCGCTGGCGTACTACTCAGGAGCGTGAAGTCGAAGCGACCCGCGGCTCCCGACTTTTTCAGGCCGGGGGTGTACGAATCACCGTCGCTTCGCTGACAGCCGACCGTGCTGCTCGCCGCACCGGCCGCCGCGTTTGGCTCGCCCGATCGAGAGGACGAGCAGGCGCACGGCAAGTACGAAAATCCGATCGCGAAACTGAGCGTTGCACTGGGAAGAAGTCGGCGCATGATCGAGGGCGCCGGTGCCTCCGGCACTGGTCAGCATAGCAGCCGCCCCGCACCTGTTCGTCCCTCCATGTTCAGCACGCGCCAATTTTTTGCACCGATGCTTTTTGGTGCATTCATCCTGCTGGGTTGTGGCAATCAGCCCGCGGCGGAACCCTCCGTTCTGAGCGTCGAGCAGCTGATGGATCCGCGGACGTGCCAAAAATGCCACTCCGCCCAATACAGCGAGTGGTCCGGCAGCATGCATGCTTATGCCAGCACCGACCCGTTGTTCTTGGCGCTCAATCAGCGAGGCCAAGACGAAGCCAGCGTGGGGACCTTTTGCGCGACCTGCCACGCGCCGATGGCGGTCAGAACAGGCGCCACTCGCGATGGCACGAACCTCGCTTCGTTGCCAGAGCGCTTGCAAGGGGTGACTTGCTACGCGTGTCACAACGTGAGCCAGATCACGAACACGCACAACAACTCCACGCGCCTCGGCAACGACGCCGTCATGCGCGGCAGCATCTCCAATCCGCTGAGCAACGACGCGCACCGATCGGCCTATTCTGCGCTTCACGACCGGACCCAGCTGGAATCTTCCCAATTGTGCGGCAGCTGTCACGACGTGGTGAACGGACACGCCGTGGCGATCGAGCGTTCATTTGCGGAATGGCAGGGGTCTGCCTTCTCGGCAAGCAACGGCAGCACCTGCGGGCAATGCCACATGTCGAAGCACGCTGAACCCGGGCCGATCGCCGACGTTCCCGGCGCGCCAACGCGCGATCGACACAGCCACCAATTTCCAGGCGTCGATCTCGCCCTCACCCCCTTCCCCGACGCCGAAGCCCAGCGCACGGCCGTGCAAAGCTTGCTCGACACGACGCTGCAGACGGCCCTGTGCGTACGGGGCACGGGGGCGAACGCCAACTTGGTCGTGATCGTCGACAACGTCGCCTCGGGACACAAGTGGCCGAGCGGCGCCGCGCAAGATCGACGGGCTTGGTTCGAAGTCGCGGCGTTCGCCGAGGGCCGCGAAATTTATCGCAGCGGCTCGGTCGCTCCGGGCCGCGATCCGGATCCGATGCAAGACGCCGATCTGTGGCTGGTTTCGGATTGCATGCTGGACGGCACGGGGAACGCTGTCTCGAAGATGTGGGCCGCCAAGAGCGTTGATTCGAACCTGATTCCCGGACAGCTGACGTTCGACAAATCTTCACCGCTTTTCTATCAGACCCACGTCATGCGCGGCTTCCCGAAAGACCCGCTCTCCAGTTTGCCGAGCTACCCCGAGCGCGCCACGCTCGACGTGCACTTGCAGCCGTTTCCCCTGGCACTGTTCGACGATTTGTTCGCCGACCCGGAGCGTTTGGGACTCGATGCGGAAGGCGCGGCCGCACTACGCGAAAAGCTGGTGCCGCTGAACGTGGGCAAGCAATTGGTTTGGACGCCGGAGGCAGCCGCAGACACCGCCCACGGCGGCCACAGCTACATCGATCAGGGCGTGCCCATGTCCTGCGTGACGACCACGGGCATGAATGCGGCGGCGGACAAGGTGCCGGCGCCCGAGCACCAAGCGGCGGCTTGTCTGGGGACCCTCACACGGTGAGGTAGCGCGCCACCAAATCATCGCTCAGCTCGGGCATCTCGCCTTCGGCGACCGAACGACCGCGATCCATGATCACGAAGCGCTGACCGACGCGGCGGGCGAAAGTCAGCTTCTGCTCGACGAGCAAGATGGTCAGCTTTTCTTTGGTGTTCAACTCGATCAAGATATCGGCGATCTCACTGACGATGTTGGGCTGAATGCCCTCGGTGGGCTCGTCCAAGATCAAGAGCTTGGGGTGCAGGGTGAGCGCGCGGCCAATCGCCAACTGCTGCTGCTGGCCGCCCGACAGATCCCCCCCGCGGCGCCGAAGCATCGATTGCAACACCGGAAATAGCTTAAAAATGCGTTCCGGAACCTGCTTTTCGCCGGTCACGCCGAGGCCCACGCGCAGGTTTTCGCCCACCGACAGCTGGCCAAAGATCTCCCGCCCTTGGGGCACGAAGCCGATGCCCTTCTTGGCGCGGAGTTCCGCAGGCCGTGGCGCAAGATCTTCACCCATGAATTTGATCTTCCCGGAGCGGCTACGCAGGTTGCCCATCACGGTCTTCAACAAGGTGGTCTTGCCGACCCCATTGCGGCCCATCAACACCGTGCAACTGCCCTCGGGGACGCGCAGGGCCATGTCCCAAAGCACGTGGGTCTCACCGTAGAATTGGTTCAGCGCTTCGATCTCTAGCATCTTCGTCTTTCGCCTTGGCGCGGCTCAGGTGCGCGGCTCGCCCAGGTAAACCTCGACGACGCGTGGGTTGCTCTGCACGGAGTCGATGTCGCCTTCGGCGAGGACCTTGCCTTCATGCAGCACGGTGACCTTTTTGGCGATGCTGCGCACGAAATCCATGTCGTGCTCGACCACGACCACCGTGCGCTCTCCAGCCAAAGACTTGAGCAGCTCGGCGGTTCGTTCGGTCTCTTGGTGGGTCATGCCGGCGATCGGTTCGTCGACCAACAGCACCCTCGGATCTTGAGCGAGCAACATGCCGATTTCGAGCCACTGCTTCTGGCCGTGCGCGAGCTGACCCGCACGCACGGCCGCGTGCTCGTGCAGGCCAATTTGCTCCAAGATTTGCTCGATCGACCGTTTTTGATCGGGGTTCAGGCGGAAGAACAAGCTCTTCCACACGCCCTTCGGTCCGGTCAACGCGAGCTCCATGTTCTCGTACACCGTGTGCCCGGCAAACACGGTGGGGCGCTGGAATTTGCGGCAAATGCCGAGCGCCGCGATTTCGTACTCCTTCAGCTGAGTCAAGTCGCGCGCGTCGTGCGGCATGAACACGGTGCCGCTGTCCGGCTTGGTCTTGCCGGTGATGATGTCCATCAGCGTGGTCTTGCCGGCGCCGTTTGGCCCGATCAAGCAGCGCAACTCACCCTTGTCGAGGATCAGCGTGAGGTCGGTGATGGCCTTGAAGCCGTCGAAACTGACGCTCACGTTGTCCACCACGAGCACGGCCTGCCGACTGCCCACTACCGCCGCGCGCCGCTCCGGATCGACCAGGCGTGGGCGCATCGACCAGGCCCGCTTGCCGCTCTTCTCGGCTGATTTGGCTTGCGGGTCAGCGCGGACGGTGGGCGCGGAGTCGGGCGCTGCGGTCGCGGACTCGAGCTCGGGCGGCGGGGACTTGCTCACGGCAGATGATTCAGACATTAGCTCTTCCGCTTCTTCAGGCGACCCAGTGCACCAGCAACGCCGTCCGGAAAAAAGAGCGTGACTGCGATGAACAACAAACCGAGCACGTACAGCCAGGCGTTTGGCATCGCCGCGGTGAAGAAGCTGCGCATGCCGTTGACCAAGAAAGCGCCCAAGATCGCGCCAAACAGGGTGGCTCGGCCGCCAACGGCGACCCAAATCCCCATTTCGATCGAGTTTGCGGGTTGCATCTCACCGGGGTTGATGATGCCGACTTGGGGCACGTACAAGGCCCCTGCCAAACCGCACAACACCGCGCTCAAGGTCCACGCGAACAGCTTGTAGTTGGTCGGATTGAAACCCACGAACATGGCGCGGCTCTCGGCATCGCGAATGGCACGCAGGACGCGTCCGGCCTTCGAGGTCACGATGTAGCGGCACAGCACGTAGGTGAAGAGCAGCGCCAGCGCGGACAAGACATACAGCGTGACCTTGGTGGACGGTTGGTGCAGGTCGTAGCCATACAGCGACTTGAAGTCGGTCAGACCGTTGTTGCCGCCGAAGCCGGTCTCGTTGCGGAAGAACAAGAGCATCAGGGCGTAGGTCAGGGCCTGGGTGATGATCGAGAAATACACACCGCGGATGCGCGAGCGGAACGCGAAGTAGCCGAAGGCAAACGCCAGCAACCCCGGCACGACCAACGCGGCCGCCAAGGCCACCCCCAGGTAGTCGAAACCGCGCCAAAACCAGGGCAATTCCTTCCAATCGAGGAAGACCATGAAATCCGGCAGCGCGCTCTTGTACACGCCTTGGGCGCCGATCGAGAGCATCAAGTACATGCCCATCGCATAGCCGCCGAGCGCGAAGAACACGCCGTGGCCCAGGCTGAGGATGCCAGTGAAGCCCCAGATCAGATCGATGGCTAGAGCGACGATGCCGTAGCACAGGAATTTGCCGAGCAGCGCGATCAAGTAGTCCGGCAAATGCAGCGGCGAGCTCACGGGCACTGCCAAACTCAAGATCGGGACCAGCACACACAAGATCAACGTGACGACGGCCACGGCCGTCCAGCCGCGCTTGTCGTGCAACGCCATCAGACCAACGGCCGGCTCAGCCTTCACGAAACCTCCGCTGCGCGACCCTTGAGGGCGAAGATGCCCTGCGGACGGCGCTGAATGAACACGATGATGAAGCCCAAAATGAAGATCTTTCCGAGCACCGCGCCCGCCACGGGTTCGAGGTACTTGTTCACGAGGCCCAGGCCCAGGCCGCCCGCGATCGTGCCCGCGAGCTTGCCAACGCCGCCCAGCACGACGACCATGAACGAATCGACGATGTAGCCTTGGCCAAGCTCCGGACCCACGTTGCCGAGCTGCGAGAGCGCCACGCCGCCCAAGCCGGCCACTCCAGAACCGATGCCGAACGTCCACATGTCGACACGACGGGTGGAGATGCCCATGGCCGCGGCCATGGCGCGGTTCTGCGTGACCGCCCGCACTTCCAAGCCGAGCCGTGTCTTTTGCATCAATACCCAGACGAACAGCATCACCACGACACTGAAGGCGATCACGGCCAGACGGCTATAGGTCAGCACCACCTGCGGCAGGATCTCTACGCCACCAGAGAGCCAAGTCGGATTGGCGACGGTCACGTTTTGGGCGCCGAAGATCAAGCGCACGGTTTGAATCAATAGCAGCGAGATGCCCCAGGTGGCCAGTAGCGTCTCGAGCGGGCGCCCGTAGAGGTGACGGATCACGGTGCGTTCCATCAGCACGCCGACGGCGCCGCTGGCCACGAACGCGGCGGGCACCGCTACTGGAACGTACCAATCCAAGTGCGCGGGCAGGTGCGCCAAGAAGAAGTTTTGCACGACGAACGACGTGTAGGCGCCGATCATCATCATCTCGCCGTGCGCCATGTTGATCACGCCCATCAACCCGAACGTGATGGACAGCCCGAGCGCGCACAGGATCAGCACACTGCCCAGGCTCAAGCCGTAGAACGTGTTGCCGACGGAATTGATCAAGAATTGGCGCGTCTCGATGGCACCGATCGCAGCGACTGCGGCAGCGCGCACGTTCGCATCCGGCTCGACATACTTGCCGTCTGGGCCTTTGCTGGTCAGGCGCTCGACATCGGTCTTGAAAGTGGCGTCGGCGGCCGCGCGAATGGCTTCCAAAGCGGCGATCCGATCGCGTGGATTGTCGCTCACCATGTCGGCGGGGGCGAGCGCCAGAGACAAGGCGATTTTCACGTCCTTGTCCGTCTCTTTGGCCAACACTTTGCGGATGATGGGCACGATTTCATCGCTCGGACGGCCGAGATCGTGAGCCGCTTTCAGACGCACGGCGGCGGAAGGAGCAGAGAGAGAGAGTGAAGCGAGCGCGGGCGAGAGCGCGCGGCGCACTTCGTTGTCGCTGGCCGGTTCGTCGACCTTGCCTTGCGGGGCCATGGGCGCTCCGGTCAACGCATCGCTGAACGCGCCGCTGTCGGATTTGATGAGGAGGTGCTTGAGGGCGTCGAAACGCAGCTTGCCATCGTCGAGCGCGTGGAGCGCGGGCAACGCTCGCGCGTCCCCCCGATTGGCGGCTTTGACGACCGCGGCGGAGACATCGCTCGCGTCAGTGCTGGCTAGGCCCGACAGGTCCTCGCTCAACTGGTCTGCTCGAGCGCTCTTGGCTAGCGCGAGCAGAGCGACCGCGGCGAGCATCGGTAGCGCGAGCCGCAGCCACGTCGCGAACTGGAATAATCGAATGCGATTCATGGTCAATTGCGGCGCTCCTAAAGCTGAAAAAGGACCCCGCTGGCAAGTGGAGGAGTGCCAGCGGGGTAAGAGTCCTGGCTCAGTGGCGAGCCGCCGCGGGACCGGTCTTCCGAGAACCCCGGGCGGCGCGATCTGCTTTCAGGGCGCGAGGCTGGCCGCCTTGTATTTACCCTCGGTGCAGTTGCCGCAAACCCAGGGGAAGGTCCAGTCCGCCACCTTCTTTGCGCTGTCCGGCACGTACGGGCTCCAGGGAGCGGCGACGATCGGGCCGTCGGTCTTCCAGACGACCTTGAACTGACCATCACCTTTGACCTCGGCGATGAACACCGGCTTGTGCAAGTGGTGGTTCTTGGCGTCCATCTCGATCTCGAAGCCAGAGGGCGACTTCACCTTTTGCCCGCCAACCGCCATGCGCACGGCGTCCACATCCGTGGTGCCGGCTTGTTCGACCGCTTGCGCCCACATCGTGATGCCAAGGTAGGTGGCTTCCATCGGGTCATTGGTCACGCGCTTGTCGCCGTCCGGCAGGTTCTTCTCTTTGACGTACGCCTTCCATTGATCGATGAAGCCTTTGTTTTCGGCGTTGTCGATCGACATGAAGTAATTCCACGCCGCCAAGTGTCCGACTAGCGGCTTGGTGTCGATACCGCGCAGCTCTTCCTCGCCGACGGAGAACGCCACCACCGGAATGTCGGACGCCTTCAGGCCCTGGTTGGCTAGCTCCTTGTAGAACGGCACGTTGGAGTCGCCATTGATGGTCGAGACCACGGCGGTGTGCTTGCCGGCAGCGAACTTCTTGATGTCGCTGACGATGGTTTGGTAGTCACTGTGTCCGAACGGCGTGTACTTCTCCATGATGTCCGCTTCGGCGACGCCTTTGGACTTCAGGAAGTAGCGCAAGATCTTGTTGGTGGTGCGCGGGTAAACGTAGTCCGTCCCCAGCAACACCCAGCGCTTGGCGCTGCCGCCCTTGTCACCCATCAAGTACTCGACCGCCGGAATCGCCTGCTGATTGGGCGCGGCGCCGGTGTAAAACACGTTGTACGACGACTCTTCACCCTCGTACTGCACCGGGTAAAAGAGCAGGCCGTTCAGCTCTTCGAACACGGGCAAGACCGACTTGCGCGAAACGGAGGTCCAACAGCCGAAGGTGACCGCGACCTTGTCCTTTTGCAGCAATTCGCGGGCCTTCTCCGCGAAAAGCGGCCAGTTGGAGGCCGGATCGACGACCACCGGCTCGAGCTTTCGGCCGAGCACACCACCCTTCTTGTTGATCGCGTCGATCGTCATCAGCGCGACGTCCTTCAAGGACGTTTCACTGATGGCCATGGTGCCAGAGAGCGAGTGCAAGATACCGATCTTGATCGGCGACGTGTCTTTGCCCTTGGGCGCCTCCGGGGTGGGAGCGGGCGCGGCCACGGCGGCCGTTGCAGCGCTAGCGCTGGGTGCGGCGGGGGCGGGGCTCGCTTCTGGGCCCTTGCACCCCGCGCCTACGGCGCTCAAAAAGCAGAGAAAGGAAGCCGAAGCAACGGACCAACTATTCATTTCATGCGCTCCTTCGAAGCGGTGTTGACGCGATCTACCAAGAGTTCAGCTAGGACGCTGAGGGACCAATCCACGCGTTTTTCCCTAGATGCTTTTGCTTGAGTTGATGTTTCGTCTTTGTGTCCGGCATTCGCCACCCGGATGTCAAAATGGCCCGCGCGTGCGATTGCAGCCCAATTGTGAGATCCCGCTGATCTCACAATTGCTCCCTTGTGCGTCCACCCCGCAACATGGCAACGCGGACGCGCGGCGTTGCCATGGGCTCGCGCTCAGCGGCGAGCGAGCACGGACAATCAGGCCTCCAACAGACCCGCGCGCACGATGAACTCGCAAACGCCGTCCACCCCGACGCCCGTTTTCAAGTTGGTGAAAATGAACGGCTTCGTGCCGCGCATTTTCTTGGCATCGCGATCCATCACCTCGAGCGAGGCGCCCACGTGCGGCGCAAGATCGATCTTGTTGATGATCAAGAGATCGCTCTTGGTGATACCAGGGCCGCCTTTGCGCGGGATTTTGTCGCCGGCCGCGACGTCGATCACGTACAGCGTCAAATCCGACAGTTCCGGGCTGAAGGTCGCGGCCAGGTTGTCGCCGCCACTCTCGATGATCACCAAATCCAGATCGGTGAACTTGCGATTGAGCGCGGCCACCGCCTCCAAGTTAATCGAGGCGTCTTCACGAATCGCCGTATGGGGGCAACCGCCGGTCTCGACACCCACGATGCGGTCGTCTGCGAGCGCCCCGCTGCGCAATAAGAAATCGGCATCTTCGCGGGTGTAGATGTCGTTGGTGACGACGGCGATTTGGTAGCGCTCACGCATGCGTTTGCACAAAGTGTCGACCAGCGCCGTTTTGCCCGAGCCGACCGGGCCGCCGACGCCGAGCCGCAATGCAGGTTTGTCTTTCATGACCAATACCTCTGATTTTCTTTCATGATCGGAAGAGCCGGCTATAGGTGGTCTCGTGCAACGCGCTCGCGATAGCCAGACCCGGAGCGAGGAAGCCCGCCGCTGAAATCGGAATCGAAAGACCATGCGCAACCGCGGCCGGCAGCGCCAGCAGCACCTGGGACAGCACGCGCTGCGCGGCGATGTGCCCGATCGGGATCAAACGCGTGGCGGCGGCCACTTGGTTTTCGAGCCAAGTGAAGAGGAAGCCGAGCGCCGCGCTGTGCAGCGGGATCTCGAAATGCACCGCTGCGAGCGAGAATAGCCCGGCAAAAGTCGCATCCGGATCGATGATCCAAGGCTCCGCCTCGGGTACGCCGAGGCCGTAGAGCACGCGCGCGAGCGCCGCACCCAGGTGGCGATCTTCTGCGCCCAGCTCCGCGGACTCGCGGCAAGCGTGGAGAAACGCGCTGAGCTGCTGCACGCGCGCCAAATCGCCGCTGGACCAAGCCGCGTACGAAGCAGCGAGCACCGGCAAATCCAACCGGGGCAGCACTTCGGTCAGCACGCCCTCAATCCAGCGTGAGGCCGTCGGCTCGTCCTTCACCCAGCCGAGCAGCGTCGCTTGTTCGAGGCCTTGCGAATAGGCAAAAGCACCGATCGGCAGGGCCGGACTCGCTAGCTGCAGCAGGCGCAACATCGCCAAATCCGGCAACGCCGACGACGCCGGTTCGCGGGCTACCGAGAGCAGATCGTTCACGGCAGTGCGTGCGCTCGGCCGACGGAGCTCGGCCGATGCTCGTGGTCATGTGTATGATCGTGGTGGTGCTCGTGCACATGGGGATGCGCGCTGGGTGGCCGGGAAGCGTGCGCATGCCCATGCCCGTAAGCGCCAGACTCGGGCTCGAAGGGTTCGGCCGCGAAGGTCACGTTGAAACCGAGTTCACGCACCATGTCGTCGAGCACGTGGTCGTGCAGATAGGCCAAACGCAACGCGCTGATCTGCAGCGGAACGTGACGATTTCCCAAATGGTAGGCCGCGCGACACAGGTCGAGCGGGTCGCTGGCGGTCACGATGGATAATCCCTCCAGCGCGGCTTGCACGAGCACGACCACGCCATCATCGGCCAGCAGACGATCGCCGTGCGCAAGGCCAGTGCCGCGCTCGAGCAGCAGCGCGGCCTCGCTGCCATCATCCAACTTGAGCAGCCCGCGCGACTTCTGCCGATCGGAGAACTCCAGAGTCACGGCCACCGCGGCCGGCACCGAGCTCGCTACTTTTTCCAAGATCTTGCGCATGGCTTCACCCTCTCCTCTTCGATCAGAACAAAAAGTAGCGTTGAGCGAGCGGAAGGATGCTCGCTGGCTCGCAGGTCAATAGCACTCCGTCTGCACGAACTTCGTAGGTTTGCGAGTCGACTTCGATCTTGGGCAACGTGCCGTTGTGAATCAAATCGGCCTTCTTGATGCTGCGCGTGCCGCGTACTGCAACCGCGCGCTTCTTCATGCTCACGCGGCGGACGACGTCGTTGTCCAAGGCCGCTTGGGAGACGAACGTGACGCTGGTCCGGGTGCGCGCGCCGCCCAGCGCGCCGAACATGCGCCGATAGTGGACCGGCTGCGGCGTGGGAATGGACGCGTTCGGGTCGCCCATGGGCGCCGCGACGATCATGCCGCCTTTGATGATCAGTCCCGGCTTGGCACCGAAAAACATCGGGTTCCAAAGCACGATGTCGGCCAGCTTGCCGACCTCGATCGAGCCCACTTCATGGGCGATGCCGTGCGTCAGCGCGGGATTGATCGTGTACTTGGCGATGTAGCGCTTGATTCGGAAGTTGTCGTGCTCGGCCGGGTCTTGCGGCAGGCTGCCGCGTTGCACTTTCATTTTGTGCGCGGTTTGCCAGGTGCGAGTCACGACCTCGCCCACTCGACCCATGGCTTGGGAATCCGAGGAGATCATGCTGAAGGCGCCGAGGTCGTGCAAGATGTCTTCGGCGGCGATGGTTTCGCGCCGAATGCGCGATTCGGCAAATGCTACGTCCTCGGAAATGTCTGGATCCAAGTGATGGCAAACCATCAACATGTCCAAGTGCTCGTCGATCGTATTCACCGTGTACGGCCGCGTGGGGTTCGTAGACGAAGGCAGCACGTTCGGCTCGCCGCAGGCCTTGATGATGTCCGGGGCGTGCCCGCCGCCCGCGCCTTCGGTGTGATAGGCATGGATCGAGCGGCCCTTGAAGGCGGCGAAGGTGTCTTCGACGAAGCCCGATTCATTCAATGTGTCGCTGTGGATCGCGACCTGCACGTCCAGGCGTTCGGCCACCGACAAGCAATTGTCGATCGCGGCCGGCGTCGTACCCCAATCTTCATGCAGCTTGAAGCCCATCGCGCCGGCGCGCGCTTGCTCGTCCAAAGCTTCCGGTAAGCTGGTATTGCCCTTGCCCAAGAAGCCCAAATTCATGGGCAATTCATCGGCCGCCTGCAGCATGCGCTCGAGGTACCAAGCGCCCGGAGTACAGGTCGTGGCGTTGGTGCCCGCGGCGGGGCCCGTCCCCCCGCCGATCATGGTCGTGACTCCGCTCATCAGCGCGTCCTCGACCTGTTGCGGGCAAATGAAATGAATGTGTGAGTCGATGCCGGCGGGAGTAGCGATCAATCCCTCCCCGGCGATGACCTCGGTACCGGGCCCGATCACGATGTCGACGCCCGGCTGCACGTCGGGGTTCCCCCCCTTGCCGATGCCGACGATGCGCCCATCTTTGATGCCAATGTCGGCCTTGATGATGCCCCAGTGATCGACGATCAGCGCGTTGGTGATGATGGTATCCACCACCGCTTCGTCTACGCGCTGGCTCTGACCCATGCCGTCGCGGATCACTTTGCCGCCGCCGAATTTCACTTCTTCCCCGTACACGGTGCGGTCGGCCTCGACCTGTAAGATCAAGTCCGTATCCGCCAAGCGCACGCGGTCACCGGTGGTGGGCCCGAACATTGCGGCGTAGGCCGCTCGATCGATGCGCGGCATCAGCCCTGCCCTTCCAGCGGTCCCATGATTTTGCCTTGAAAGCCGTACACCCGGCGTTCACCCGCGTACGCCACGAGTTCGACCTGACGCTCCTGACCGGGCTCGAAGCGCACGGCGGTACCAGCCGCGATGTTCAAACGAAAGCCGCGCGTCAGCTCGCGATCGAAGCTGAGCGCCGCGTTGGTTTCGTAGAAATGATAATGCGAGCCCACTTGAATCGGACGATCTCCCGTGTTCGCGACCTTGACGGTGACCGTCGCGCGCCCCGCGTTGAGCTCGATATCGCCCGAAGCCAGCAGTAATTCACCAGGGATCATCGGATGGCCTCGCGTCAGGGGATGGGATTGTGCACGGTGACGAGCTTGGTGCCGTCGGGAAACGTGGCTTCGACTTGAACTTCGGGGATCATTTCGGCAATGCCGTCCATCACGTCGGCGCGGGTGAGTAGCTCTGCGCCGTAGCTCATCAGTTCGGCCACACTGCGCCCATCACGGGCGCCCTCCAGGATGGCCGCGCTGATGTACGCGACCGCCTCCGGATAGTTGAGCTTCAGCCCGCGTGCTTTGCGGCGTTCGGCGAGCAGCCCCGCCGTGAAGATCAAAAGCTTGTCCTTTTCGCGAGGCGTCAGCTCCATTCGAGTTCCTTCTCTGGCGGCGAATTCGTAGCCGTTTCAGGTCAACCAGATGCGCGGGGGGCTAGCGGGACGCCCGATGACGAGCGGCCGAAGAGCGGCCCACGCCTGCCCAAAGACGTGGCGGGCTCGCTCCGTACTACTACCCAAATAGCGGCAGACGATCGCGGCACGCATTTGAGACACGGCGAATAGCTCGCGTGAGTCGTCAGTGTCAACCGCTGCACGCGCGGCCGCGACTGCAGCCGAATTCTGACCCGTGCAGACGAAGGTACCGAACACCCGGTGCCCGCCGAGGCCCCAGGCGGCGTGTCGCACCGGCTGGTGGGCGTCGAATTCCGAACGCTCGACCCACAGCGGGCGCTCGCCGTGCCAAATCTCGAATGCCTGTTGCAATCGGCCGTTGCTGAAATGATCCCCCGACGCCGCGCGGCCCAGGCACACCAGGTCCCAACCGCAGAAGCTGGCGCCCGGCTCGAGTTCGACGCGCGTCTTGGTGCGCACCTGTGCGCTGCCGAAGACGATGGTCTCCTGCGGCAGCCACTCGAGACTTGCCCCCGCACTCACCCGCAAGAGTTGCGTCTGCTCGGCGAGGTGGCCTTCGCTACGATAAAATTTGGTTGCGGCGGGGGTCGTGACGAGCGCTCGCGCTCCGGCTCCCACCGTCACCCGCACCGTCAGCTGGTCGCCGGCCACAATCCCGCCCGGCGGGTGCAGCAGGTAGACGTGTGCAAGATCGTTCGACTCCGGGTAAAAAGCCCGCTGCACGGCCAATGGTCCGCGATGCCGATTGCGCACGAGCGCGCTGCGGCCCGCGACGAGCTCGAAGCCGAGCTCGAGCTCGGCGGACCAACCCGAGCCACGCGCCGGCCGACTCGCTGCGGCGGTCACGGCGGGCGTGATCATTCCTGTCCGAACTCCACGGGTAGCTCCCAGGTGACGAATACGACACAGCCGTCTGGACTGGCTACTGCGTGCTGGGAGCCGGGAGGATTGACGACCACCGTGCCTTTGCCGTAACGACCGCGATCATCGACCTGAGAGCCCTGCAGCACCAAGATCTGTTCGTAGCCGGCATGCCGATGGGTCGGCAAACTGGCACCCGGTGCATAGCGCAACAGCGCCGCCGCGCGCCCCACGCCCATCTCCCCGTACAGATGGTGGATCTCGATCCCCTGACGGAATGGCTGCCAAGCGATCTCACTTTGCATCATGGCCTCGAGATCGACTCGAAATGATTCCTGCATCTTCAACCGTGGCCGGCCATATGGCGGCCGATCTCTTGCAGATCGGCGCTTGCGGCCGGGGCCTCGTGAACGATAGTACCTCCGCTCATGACCAAGATGCGATCCGCCAACGCGAATATTTCATCCAGGTCGGCGCTGACGAGCAGCACGGCCGCGCCCGCGTTCCGCGCACTCATGATGCGGGTGCGAATTTCCGCTACGGCGGCGAAATCTAGACCAAAACAGGGATTTGCCACGATCAGTAACTTCACTTCACCGTTCAGCTCACGGGCCAGCACCGCGCGTTGTACGTTGCCGCCGCTGAGGTTCCCGATGCGCTCATCAGAAGACGGCGTTTTGATCCGGTATTCGCCGATGGCGATGTCGGCGTGACTTCTCAGGCGCGAGTGGCGGACGAGCCAGCGCAAGGTCGTGAACGGGCTGGAATCGAAACTCCGAAAACCGATATTTTCGGCTACCGACATATTGGGCACGCAGGCATTGCGAAGCGGTGCTTCCGGCAGAAGGCGCACCCCCTGGGCGCGGATTTCGCGTCGGGTCGCACCATAGCGGGACCCGCCCACCGCCACGTCACCGGAGCGTAGCTTCCGTTGGCCAGCCAAGACCTCGACCAGTTGATCTTGGCCATTGCCTGATACGCCGGCGATGCCGACGATTTCCCCGGCACGGACGTCGAAGCTCACCCCTTTCAGCACCGGCAAGCCGATGTCGTCGTCCGCTTCCAGCATCCGAACAGCGAGCACGATGCCCTTCGGCTTGCTGGCATCGCGCGCAACCGAAGCACTCGGCGGCTCCGCGCCTACCATCATTTCAGCCATTTGCGCGGTCGTCAGCGCGCCCACCTTGCCGCTACCCGCAAAGCGCCCCTTCCGCAGTACCGTGACTTCATCACAAAAGCTGGTCACTTCGCGGAATTTATGGGTGATCATCAGCACGCTGATCTCACCCCGGTGCGCCATATCCCGCACCATGCCAAGCACGCTATCGGCCTCGTCCGGCGTCAGCACGCTGGTCGGCTCGTCCAAGATCACGATCCTGCTGCCCAGATAGAGCTGCTTCAGGATCTCCAGCTTCTGCTTCTCCCCCGCCGCAAGCTGGCGCACGAGCCGCGTCGGCGAGATCGAAAATGGCATTTTTGCCATGAAGGCATCGAGGGCCGCGTGCTCTTTCTTCCAGTCGATCAGACCGGGGACCTGGGCGCGAGAGAGCACGAGGTTTTCGGCGACGGTCATGTTCTCGACCAGCGTGAAGTGCTGATAGACCATGCCGATGCCGTGTAGCTGGGCATCCTTTGGATTCTTGATGTGTACCGCCGAGTCACCCACCATGACCCGACCACCATCGGCGTGATAAAAACCCATGATGCATTTGACCAGGGTGCTCTTACCGGCGCCGTTCTCGCCGAGCAGCGCGTGAACCGTCCCCGGTTCCAGGCGGAGCGACACGGAATCGAGCACGGTCAGGGGCCCGAAGCGTTTAGTCACCTCTTCGGCGATCAACAGCGGCGGGGCCGAGCCTGCGCTCTTCAAGCGCACGCCCGAACCCTGAATCTGGCTTTTTAGAGGCTCCGCCGCCAGCGTCACGGCAACGCCTCAATCAGCGCAGATGACGTGCTGACCGCGCCGAAGACGCCGCTTTGCATGGTGACCATTTTCAATGCCGCAGCGTGATTGCCGGCGTCCGTGGCCGCGCAACAATCCGAAAGGATCACGCACTCGAAGCCGCGGTCGTTGCCTTCGCGCATGGTGGTGTGCACGCACACGTCCGTGGTGATGCCGGTCAGGATCAAATTCTCGATCCGCTTCTGATGCAGGATCAGCTCCAGATCCGTGGCGCAGAACGAACCCTTGCCGGGCTTGTCGATCACCATCTCGCCCGGGAGCGGCTGAAGCTCGGGGATCAACTCCCAACCCGGCTGACCACGCACCAGCACCAAACCACACGGACCGAGATCCGCGATCCCCGTGCCGCTCGTACCATCGTCACGGCGGCGTGAACGCCAACGTTTGTTCGCCGGCAGATCCGCGAGATCGGGGCGGTGGCCTTCGCGGGTGTGGAAGATGTGATAACCCTTGGCGCGCATGGCGCCAAGAACCCGTTGAATTGGCTCGATGCAGGCACGGCTGTTCGAGATGTCGTAACCCAGCAGATCGATGTAGCCGCCTTTGCCGCAGAAATCGGTCTGCATGTCGATCACGATCAGCGCGGTGTTGTCCGGGCGCAAATCACCATTGTAGGGCCAAGGGTACGGGGTTGCGGCGGCGTACGGCATCTTTCAATCTCCTCTCGGACGGAAGTGTTCGCGGTCAGACGCTCAGCGGGCGACAGTGAGCTCCGCGGGTTGATCGGCAGAAACGCGCGTGGCGGAGCTGCTGAGCACCATGATCAGCAACGTGAGCGCGTACGGCGCGGCGTTGAACAGATAATAGCCCTTGGTTACACCCACGGCTTGTAGCGCGGGACCAAGCGCGCTCGCTCCGCCAAACAATAGCGAGGCATACAGACAGCGAACGGGATTCCAGCGCGCAAAGATCACGAGCGCAACCGCCATCAAGCCCTGGCCACTCGAAAGCCCTTCGTTCCAGCTGCCCGGATAAAACAGAGACAGGAACGAGCCGCCGATGCCGGCCAAGAAACCGCCCGCCATCGTGGCCAGAGTACGCACGCGGTTGACGTCGTAACCCATCGCGCGGGCCGCTTCCGCGCTCTCGCCCACCGTCCGAATAATCAGACCCCAACGGGTGCGGCGCAGCCCAAAGCTGACGGCCGGAGCGAGCAGGACACCGAGGATGAAGAGGGCGTTCACGCGCAGCGCGTCGACTACTTGGGGAGTTTGGCTCCAGAAGCCGAAGGGGATCGCCGGCAGGCGCGGCGCGGTCGGTTGAATCAGCGGTTTGCCCAAGAAAAAGGCCAAGCCGCAACCAAACAGCATGAGCCCAATGCCGACCGCGACGTCGTTCACCCGCGGCCGAGCACACAAGATTCCGTGGAGCGCGCCGAGCAGCACGCCCACGAGGCCGGCCCCAAGCACGCCGATCCAAGGCGAGCCGGTCAGGTAGGAAGTGCCGTAGCCGACCATTGCGCCCATCACCAGCGTGCCTTCGAGACCGAGGTTCACGCGCCCACTCCGCTCGGTGATGCACTCACCCAAGCTGACGAAGATGAACGGCGTGCTGACGCGAATCGCGCCAGCGATGACCGCCACCGGTACACCCCAAGAGCCGAGCTCGGCGGACATCAGGCCGCCGCTCCCATTTGAGCGGACTTCTGCGCCGCCGCGCGCCGCGCGAAAGCCCAAATATCCAAACGACCGTAAAGGGTTTCACTCGCCAGAATGACCATGAACAGGATGCCTTGCAGGACTGCGACGCTGGCGTCAGGCAGGTTGAAGTTTCGTTGCAAGAGGCCACCACTGGCACCGATGCCACCCAGGATCAGCGCGACTGGAATTACGCCCAAGGGGTTTTGGCGAGAGACGAACGCAACCAAGATCCCCGTGTACCCGTAGCCCGCGACCAGTGAAGCATTGGCGCGTCCGTGCACGGCGGCGACCTCCACCATGCCCGCGGTGCCAGCGGCCGCACCCGCCAAAAAGCAGGTGAGAACCATCAAGTGACGGACTCGAAGACCGCTCAACAATGCGGCGCGCATGTTGCCCCCCGTCATCGCTGCGCCGAAGCCGAAAACGGTGCGCTTCATCAGCACATAGGCCACGAGACAAGCCAAGACTCCGTAGAACAAGCCCCAGTGCACGTCCGTCCCGGGCATCGGACCGAGCATGTTCACCTCACCGATGTGGCGAGTGGCAGGCTTGTTCAAGCTCCGCGGGTCGCGCAGCGCTCCCTCGACCAAGTGGTTCATCAGCGCGATCGCGATGTAGGACAGAAGCAAGCTGCTGATGGTCTCGTTCACCCCGCGGTAGGCACGCAGCACGCCCACGAGCCCGATCCAAAGGCCCCCCGCGATCGCCCCCGCAAAAAGCATCATCGTGAGGATCACGTACGGGCCCGCCTCCGGAAGCGCCAAGCCGGTGATGGCCGCCGCCACACCGCCGACGACGAGCGCTCCCTCGCCCCCGATCACCACCATGCCCAGCTGTGCGGGCAGCGCGGTGCACAGGGCGGTGAGCATTAGCGGTGCCGAGCGTTGCAACGTGTTCTGGAAGGAGAACCACGTGCCAAACGCGCCGCGGAACATCACCTCATAAACATCCAGCGGGTTCAGGCCGTCGAAAGCCAGAAAAATGCCGAATAATACGAGGGTTGCGAGCAGAGCACCGAGCGAGATCAGTAACGGCTCGAAGCGCTTCAGCAGGCTGATTCCAGGCGCGCGCGCGGTTCCGGCACGCGCGCTCGGCAGTGGACCGCTCGCCCCTGCCGGGCTGGTCGGCACGGGCGAGGTCGCGCTCATGTCAGTGAACCGAGCCCTTCACACCCTCGACCAGGTAGCCCATGCTCTCGAGGGCAATGTCACGTTGTGCGAGCTTGGCGCCCGCAGCAATCACTTCTTTGCCCGTGTTGTCCTTCAGCGGACCGCTGTAAATCACCAGGCTGCCGTCCGTGAGCTTGGCCTTGGCCTCGTCGGCCTTCTTCTTGGCTTCTTCCGACACGGCCGCGCCGTACGGGGACATTTTGATGAAGCCCTCTTTGAAGCCGCCGCGCACCAAATGCTCCCAAGCCTCGCCCTTTTGGATCTTGGCGATGTAGTCTTTGTATACGGTTTCCCAGTTCCATTCGGCGCCGGTCAGGTAACCCTTGGGAGCCAAGGCCGCTTGGCTCGCGTGGTAGCCGCTGCTGAACACGCCACGGCGTTCCGCGGTCTCGATCACGACTTTGGGCGAGTCGACGTGGGAGGTCAGGACGTCTGCGCCTTGATCGATCAGGCTGTTGGCAGCTTCGGCCTCTTTCACCGGCATCGACCAATCGCCCGTGAAAATCACGCTCATCGTCACCTTCGGATTCACCGACTTGGCGCCCAGCGTGAAGGAGTTGATGTTGCGCAGGACCTGCGGAATTGGCTTAGCGGCCACGAAGCCGAGCTTGTTGGTCTTGGTGGTCATGCCAGCAACGACGCCCGCCACATATTGCGCTTCATCGATGTAGCCGAAGTAGCTGCCCACGTTCTTGGGATGCTTCGCGGGGTCGTACAGACCGCCGCAGTGCAGGAAGACCACGTTCGGGTACTTCTCGGCCATCTTCAAGATGTGCGGATCGAAGTAGCCGAAGGAGGTGGGGAACAGCACCGTCGCGCCGTCCAGATTGATCATGCTTTCCATGGTCTTCTGAACATCGAGCGTTTCCGGAACGTTCTCTTCCTCGCGGACCTTGATGCCGCTGGCCGCGATTTTTTTGGCGGCTTCGGCGTGGGCTTGGTTGTAGCCGTAGTCACTCTTGGAGCCGACATAGATGAAGCCAGCCGTGAATTGCTTCTGCGGCGCGGGTGCGGCAGCGGTCGCGCCGGAGGCCGCGGGCGCCGGAGTTGCTGCGGCGTCACTCTTCTTGCTGCAATTGAGCAACGCAGAGGCGCTGAGCAAGAGCCCAACGCAGGAAAAAAACGCTCGCCTAGAACTCGACTTGTGACCAACCCCGTGCGTCGTACCCATCAGCGTATCCTTTTCCGGGCTGTGTTTCGCAGCCATGTCATGAACGAGTCACGCCAGCTGCACTGGCGCCAAAAGACTAGATATTTGTGGGGGTACGAAGAGCCCGAGGGAAGCTTTCCACTCGAGCCCTCCGCGACCCACACTCCGAACTATTTCAGTTACTTCTGCAGCTGCAGGCCCGCAAAGACCGAGTTGGATGATTGGGAAGCGCCGCCGTCGGCACCGTTCGACGCATGCGAGACGCCGAGCACCATCTTGGTCGAATAACCGTCGAGGTAATAAGCGACCTGACCGTCGATCATCGTCACGGTGTCACCGCTGGCACCGTCGGATACGTCCTTGTACTTCGCCTGCTGAACGCGAACCAAGGGCTGGAACTTGGCGATCAGGTAGCTCGCCAGACCCATGTACGAGAAGTTCAAGGCTTGGCCGTCGCCCACGTACTTGTAGAACGCGCCTTCGATATCGAGCACGCCCGAGGCTTTGAAATCCTTCTCGAACAGAAGGTCGGCGAGGAACATGCCGTAGTCAGTCTGAGTGTTGGCTGGTGTACCTGGCTTAATCGAAATGTCGCCGTTCTTTTGGTACTGACCGCCGACCGCGAGGCCCAAGAGATCCTTGCCGAGGTAGGTGCTGCTGCCGTAGTAGCCGGGCTCGGGGCTCAGCAAACTCAGGCTCACGCGGCCGCTGATCAGCGGTTTTTGAGCGGCGTCGAACATATTGTAGGCGCCCAAGTAGTACTTGACCATCCCGCCGTTGAACTGGCCCCAGATGGTGGCACCGTCGTTACGACCGTAGGGCCCTTCTTTCGGACCCACGACGGCGTAGGCGTTTCCAAAGGACTGCGGACCCAACTTCAGCGGGTAGATCCAGGGGGCCATGAAGTACGGACCGCTGAAATTCGAGCGATCCGAGGCCACCAGCATCCGACCGACCCAGATGTTGAAGGCGGGGTCCGGCTCGTATTGCGCGATCAAATCCATGATCTCGAGCGCGCCGGTGATGCCCGCTCCGGCCGGGTCGAACGAGCCGCCATCGGGCGCGCCGTACGACGCCGCGAAGTTCGCGGTCCAGGCCATCGATTTGCGCATGCGATTGCTGAAGTGCACTTCGACTTCGCCGCCAATGCCGATGCCATCGAGCTTCTTCGGGTTGGAGGCGTTCTGCAGCGCCATGCCGGTGCGGCTCCACACGCCCATGTCGATGTGCTTGTACGTCTCTGCGTCCGGATCGACCGGCGCTGGCGGAGCCGCGGGCGGCGCGACGTCTGCTGGGACCGAGGCAGCGGCGGGCGCGGCGACAGAGGGCGTGACCACCGCAGGAGAATCAGTGACGGGCGGGGGGGCGGGCGAACCAGCAACGGGAGCCGCGGGCGCTGCGGGAGCCGCGGGGCCGGCTGGCACGGCCGCCGGCACGGGAGCCGGTGGCGGCGGGGGCGGCGCAGCTTGCGCACTCGCCAAACCTGAATACAGCGAAGGCAGCGCCGTCGCGGCGATCACGAGGGACCGCTTCGCAAAGCTATTTCCGAAGGTCGCTTTCATATTTTCTCCTAATCAGTTCCGAGCCAAGTTTTAGCGATGTGCTGTAAGGGAACACACGCCGCCTCTGCCAATGCACACCCGTTTACATTGCTCCGTATGAACACGGTGTTTCGGGTGAAGTAAAAATCGCAGTCGAAATCAGTGACCGAGCGGTTTCCGACTGCCCGGCGCGGACCCCTCACAGATTCCTGGCCTCACAAAGGACCGCAGACGAAGCGACTGCGTAGCAAGCTCGCCAGGCCTCGCGCTGGTGCGCAAAGAACGACGCAGCCCACGGCCGCGCGATCGGAAATCCTGCGCCAATTGCCCGTGATCTCGCATTCAAGCCAGCGCGGCGAGGATCTTCTTCGAGTCCGAAACCCAGCCGAAGATGCCGCCCTGAGCCTTGATCATCTTCAGCCCCATCTCGTGGAATTCGGGAAAGTACGAAGCACAACAGTCGCCCGGGACGATGCACTTGAAACCCCGATCGTTGGCTTCGCGCACGGTGGTGTGCACACAGACCTCGGTGGTGACACCGCACACGATCAGACTCTCGATGCCTTTGTGCATGAGGATCGAATACAGGTCCGTGGCATAGAAGGCCCCCTTGCCGGGCTTGTCGATCACGGGCTCACCGGCGATGGGATAGAGCTCCTTGATGATGTCGTGGCCATCTTCACCGCGGATCAGAATGCGGCCCATCGGCCCTGCGGCCCCAATGCGCGTCGCGGGATCGCCGCGCTCGACCTTGGCCTTCGGTGCGTCGCTCAAGTCCGTGCGGTGGCCTTCGCGGGTGTGGATGACCAACATCTTCTTCTTGCGCGCTCCCTCCAAGAGGGCCTTGATCGGCGCGATGGCCGCGCCGAGCAACGAGACATCGTTGCCGAGGGACTCCCCGAAGCCGCCCGGCTCCAAGAAGTCACGCTGCATGTCGATCACGATCACGGCGGTGCGCTCGGGGTTGATGGCGATTGCCTCGGGTTCGGCGTCGACAATGGTAGCCATGGGAGACCTTTCTCGCGGGCAGCGCGCGATTCATCCGAATTCGCTGGCGAAGGTAGCGAGTGGCGGTTTCGGTCGCTTTTCGTCGCCGTAAAATGCGCTCGAACCAGCACGTTTTCTGCTGAATTCGCGCGAGCAGCGCGCGCTTCTTGATCTCACACCGTGCGCCCGGTGCGCTCGCTCCCGGCGCTGGCCCGCGTCAACTGGGGCCTGCGGTCTTGGGCGCTCCAGCAGCGCTACGCAGTCCGAACGCCGGCAGCCACGGACCCAGCCCGCGCGTAGCATTCAGCCACGTCGGGCGACGAACGGTACGAACCACGCGACAAAATGCGTCCAAAAAAGGCCTGATCGGCCAGCCCAGACTTGGCATCACAATTGCGTAGCTGCGAGCACAACGGAGGTCCTGGAACCCATGAAACTGATTCCTATCGGTAAGCAGCCACAACCCATTTCGGCGATCGATCTGCTCAAGACCCAACACGAGGAGGTCAAGACGCTGTTCAAGCGCATCGAGAAGGCCAGCACCCGCGCGGCCAAGACCAAGTTCTTCGACGAACTCGCGGCCAACCTGGCCGCGCATGATGCCATCGAGCGCGAGATCTTCTACCCGGCCTGCGAGAAGGGCATGGGCATGACGGATCTACTGGGCGAGGCGCTGGTCGAACACGGGGTCGTGGAATTCAGCTTGTATCAAGCCGATCAAGCCCGAAAAGACAAGGATTTCTCGTTCAAATGCCTGGTGTTGAGTGAAATCGTCGAGCACCACGTGAAGGATGAAGAAGAGGATTTCTTTCCCAAAGTGCAAAAGGCGCTCGGCAAGGAGAAGCTGCTCGAGCTCGGTGCGCGGATGAAAGAGCGCTTCGAGCAAGCCAAAGCCAAAGACTACCACCCGGCTCTGAAGAGCAATCTGAAGCAGGTCTTGGCCGGGACTTTGAAGCCATCCAAACGCGCAAGCCCAGGACGCAAGGCGCCGGCCCTACCGGTGAGCAAGCGCCGCCGCGCCGCTTAACGGCGCTTCACGCGGCTGAATCCGCCCAGGTCCGCGCGGCTGATGTACAGCCACAGCGTCTTCGTCCAAGAGCTGTGGCTGTACAGCGCCTCGTAAAACTCGGGGGCCAGCGCACGCAACTGCGCCAAGCGAGAACCCGCGATGTACGGAAAGTCGTGGTGCTCGTTGTGGTAGCCGACGTTGAACGTGACGCGGTTCAGCGGGCCGTAATAGGAGTAGGTCTCCTGTCCCGCGCGAAACAGATAGTGCTCGGAGATGTAGTGGCCAGCGACCGGGTGCAGGCCCATCACGATCAAGGAACTAATGGGCAGGTAGGCCAGCGCCTTGACCCCCCAGAAATGTAGGACCAGCGCGTTGAAAGCGAGCTGCAACCCGAGATTTCCTAGCTCCGCCGCGGAGGGCCGTTTCGGATGCACGAAGAGCGGGCGGAGCGCGTAGGCCAACCCCTGGCCCATCACCCAAAGCAGCTTGAGCGGGAACCGGAACGGACCGCTGAGGAGGCGCCCCTCGAGCTCGGTCGGGAGGTCGGTGTCCGTGCCCTGGTGGCCCTGATGCACGTGATGCAAGAGGTGGTAGTAGCGAAAGGTTTCTGCGACCGGTACGCCCACGGGCAAATTCACGAACAGCGCGAACAGCCGATTGTGCCAGGGCTTTTGAAACGCCAGGTTGTGACTGAGCTCATGGATCGCGAGCAGCAAAGCCTGGTTGATCACGCCCCCAAATAGGTACGCGAAGGACAGCAAGAGCCACCACGGCGCGCCGCGAAGCAGGTAGGCGCTTGCGAGCTGAACCAGGACTAGCCCAGTGCAGATGAATTTCGTACGCGGGCACGGACCATAGAGCGACTTGATCTGCGGATACTTGTGAAGCATCTCGCGGCGCCGCGCCGCGTGCGGCTCGGGTTCGCTCGACCACACGAAGTCGCGTTCGCTGGGCGGCGTACTGGAAGTTCCGGGGGCAGGCACGCTCCGGATTGTTCACCGTCCGCTGCTCGCGGTCGATGGCCGGCGCGACAAAGCTCACGAATTTTCGAAAAATCTCTAGTAAACGCCTGAAAACGGTGAGCATCGTCCCGGGTCGTGAACCAGGAGACGCGCCGTGATTGAACCGACCTTATCGCAGCTGGCCAGCGCCACGAACATCGTCTGGGTCTTGATCTGCGGCTTCTTGGCGCTGTTCATGCAGGCGGGCTTCGCGCTCGTCGAAACCGGGCTTTGCCGACGAAAGAATGCAGCCCACGTCATGGCCATGAATTTCCTGGTCTACGCGATTGGCATTCTGGGCTTCTGGGCGCTCGGCTTCGGCTTTCAAATGGGCGGCGTGGGCGCCCTTTCGACCTTCGGTGGCGACGCCACGCTCTCGGGCGAGTTCAGCGTCGACATCGCGGGCAAGCCGTTTGGGCTGTTCGGCACCCAAGGCTTCTTCTTGACGTTCGCCAACTTCACGCCCGCCGTCGCCGCCCTGTTCTTGTTCCAACTGGTGTTCATGGACACTGCGGCCACCATCCCCACCGGCGCGCTCGCGGAGCGTTGGAAGTTCGTGTCCTTCGTCCTCTTCAGCTTCGCGATCTCGACCTTCATTTACCCGATCTACGCCAACTGGGTGTGGGGTGGCGGGTGGCTGGCGAAGCTCGGCACCAACCATCACCTGGGGCATGGCCACGTCGACTTCGCGGGCAGCTCGGTCGTGCACTTGACGGGCGGCGTGGCCGCGCTGGTGGGTGCCAAGTTGCTGGGTGCGCGCCTCGGCAAATACGATCGCTTCGGCAAGGCACAGCCGATCCCCGGCCACAATATCCCGATGGCCTTGCTCGGCACGTTCGTGCTCGCCTTTGGTTGGTTCGGTTTCAACGCCGGCTCCACGCTGGCCGGCACCGATACGCGCATCGCAATCGTGGCCGTGAACACCATGCTCGCCTCCGCGGCAGGCGCGTTCAGCGCCGCGCTGTTCGTCTGGATCCGCTACGGCAAGCCCGACCCGACGTGGCTCGCCAACGGCATGCTCGCGGGCCTGGTCGCGATTACCGCACCGTGCGCGTTCGTGGGCGCGCCCGAGTCGGTGTTGATCGGCGCGATTGCGGGCGTGCTCGTGATCGTTGCGGCCAATTTCATCGAGAACACCCTCAAAATCGACGACCCCGTAGGCGCCATCAGCGTGCATGGTGCGTGTGGCGTGTGGGGGGCGCTGAGCCTGGGACTATTCGCCAATGGCAGCTACGGCGACGGGCTCAACGGTGTCGCGGGCAAAGTGACCGGAGCATTGTTCGGTGATTCTGCGCAGCTCGCTGCGCAATGCATCGGGATCGTCACGAACATCGTGTACGTCGGCGTCCTGACCGCGGGCACGCTCTGGTTGACCGAGAAGTTGGTCGGCAATCGCGTCTCGGCCGAGGATGAAGTCGCCGGCTTGGACATGCCCGAAATGGGCATCCTCGCCTACCCGGATGACGCCAACACGATCGAACCGTAAACCAACGCTGCACGCATGCTGATCGCGCCCCGCATCGACGCGCAATCCCCCCCACTACCGCCCGTGTGTCGAAGACGGAATTCGACAGGCCTGACTGTGCACTTGTTGCTTTGACGTCGTGTCCCTGAGTTGCAATGGTAGCCCGCGCGAGGCCCCTCCTCGCGAGCATGCCAGCTGCACAACAAATACTCGGTGTCCAGGAGCTCGCCGGCGTCATCGATTCGCTGCGGGAGGGCATCCAAGTCATCAATCGCGAGTGGCGCTACGTGTACTTGAATCGCGCAGCGCTGGCTCACGCGCGCAAGGGCGCCGACGAGCTGCTCGGCCGGACCATGCTGGAGTGCTACCCGGGGATCGAGGGCACGGAGCTATTTGCCGTCCTGCGCGCATGCATGACGGATCAGAGCGAGAGCGCGATGCGCAACGAGTTCGTCTACCCGGACGGTTCGAAGCGAACCTTCGAGCTGCGCGTCCGGCCGTGTGACGTGGGCGTGGTCGTCATGTCCGTGGACGTGAGCGACGAGCAAAGGTTGGAGGCGCAGCTCCGCCATGCGCAGAAGATGGAAGCGGTGGGACGGCTCGCGGGCAGTGTCGCCCACGATTTCAACAATGTGTTGTCGGTGATTTTGAGCTTGGCCAGCATCATCCTCGGCGATCTGAAGCCGATCGATCCGCTGCGCGTCGATCTCGAGTCGATCAAAAAAGCGGGCGAGCGAGGTGCGGATCTCACGCGACAGCTGCTGGCTCTCAGCCGCCAGCAAGTGATCTCGCCGCGCACCGTGGACATCAATCAGATCGTGCTCGAAGGCGAGCGAATGCTGCGGCGGCTACTGCGCGAGGACGTGGAGTTGGTTAGCTTCTGCCAACGTGGGCTGGCGAAAGTACGGGTCGATCCCGGGCAGATCGATCAAGTGATTTTGAACCTCGCCATCAATGCCCGCGATGCGATGCCCGAAGGCGGCAAGCTCACGATCGAGACCAAAAACGTCGAGCTCGAGGAGTCCTACACGACCGAGCACTTCGGCTCGACCCCAGGTCCTCATGTCATGCTCGCCATCAGCGACACCGGGATCGGCATGTCGCGCGAGGTCCAGGCCCGCATCTTCGAGCCCTTCTTCACGACCAAGGAAGTCGGCAAGGGGACCGGGCTCGGGCTCTCCACCGTATTTGGCATCGTCAAGCAGTGCGGGGGGAATATTTGGGTTTATAGCGAGCCCGGCGGCGGCAGCACTTTCCGAGTCTATTTCCCGGTCTTCGAAGGGCCCGATACGATAGTGCCCGAAGCCATCGAACCCACCACTTTGGAAGGCACCGAAACGGTCTTGCTAGTGGAAGACCAAGACGAGGTGCGGCGGGTGGCCCAACAGATCCTTCAGCGCTACGGCTACCACGTGATCGAGGCGCGCAACGCCGGCGAAGCCTGGCTCAGCGCCGAGCGCTACGCGCGCACGATTCATCTACTGCTGACCGATGTCGTGATGCCGCAAATGAGCGGGCGCGAGCTCGCCGAGCGGTTGGGCCGAACTCGTCCCGAACTCAAGGTCCTATACATGTCCGGCTACACCGAGAACAGCGTGGTGCAGCACGGGATCTTGGACTCCGGCATCGCTTACCTTCAGAAGCCAATCTTGCCAGAGTCGCTCGCGCGCCGAGTGCGCGAGGTACTCGATGCGCCAAAGCTGCATTGAAGCTGTCAGCCGCGCGCTCCGGCCCGGCGCGTGAGCAGCCCATGGAAGAGTGCAGCGAACTCGACCGCGAGGCGGGGCAAGTCGAAGTGGCGGGCGGCGTATGCGCGGAGCGAAGCGCGTTCCGCTTCGGTAGGATCGGAGCGCAGCGCGGCGATGGTGGCGGCGGTGAACGCTGCTCGGTATGCCTCGCTGTGCGGGTCTTCGGTCAGGAGCACACCGCGGTCGGCCACCGTTTCGCTGAGCGCGGCCCGCGCCGAGCTGACGATCCTCAGCCCGGCCGCCTGCGCTTGCATGGCCGTGATGCAGGATGTTTCGTGGAACCAAACCGGATAGACCCAGACGCTCGCCCGACGGAAGTGCTCCGCCAATTGCCGGGGATTGGTTCGGCCATGAAATTCCACGCCCTCGGTACGGGCGAGCTGCAGCTTGAGCGCGGCAATGGCGGCGATCGCCTCGGCATTGCCATCGCGCGCGGCGCTGCGTTCCCAGTTTTCGAAGCCGTAATAGACATGCAGCGTCGCGTCCGGCACGGCTGCTCGAACTACTGGCCAGACGTCCAACACGGTCTTCAGCCCGCGTGACGGACAGGAGGAATAGATCACGCGCCGCGGATCGCGCCCTTCGACCGGCCCTGGAGGAAAGCTCTCGAAATCGATGCCGTTGCGAACCTGAAGGATTTTGTGGGCGTTGATCCGGCGGTAGTATTGGCGAAAACAGCCAACGTGCCAGGCGCTGAGGCACAAGTAGGCGTCCGTTCGAGCGTCGCGCTCGGCGGTGAGCGAATCCCCGCAATGAATGTCGTGGACCCAGAGCAAGCGGATCTTCGCGTCTACTCGGTGCAGCGGGTCGACCGCGGCGGGCTGGCGACTGGACAGCAAGATATCGCAGCGGAGATCACGAAAGCGGCTGAAATCGAGCCATTCCACGCCTTCGAACAAGCCCTCCATGCCGAGACAATTGCCGAACACGCGCACGCGGTGACCGAGCGCCACCAGGTGCCGGCTGAGCTCCCAGGCCATCGTCTCACTGCCCCCCATGCCCGTCGCCTGCAACGTTTCCGGATTCCAGAGCTCGAGCGCCGGGCCAGTGGCGATCACGATGTCGAGTCGTTTCTCGTACAGCAACGCCCCGCATTGCTTCTGCAGTGCGGCGGCGAGCTCCGCGCCCGTACCGTCCAGGCGCAGGATTTTCGACGGCGCCACGTACGGGTGACTGGCGCGAACATCCACGGGCCGCGCGCTGCCTAGGCTCAAGTAGCCATCGAACCTGCGGTCCAACGCGGGTGTCAACCGCTCGGCGTGGCGCAGATCGTCGAGCCACAACAGACTGAGTCGCGCCCGAACGTCGTGTCCGGGGGCAACGGCGGCGGGGTCTCGGCTCAGCAAGACGTCGCAGCTGAGGTCGAAGTAGCGCGAATAGTCGAGCCACTCGACCCCGGCGAAGCTGCCTTGCATGTCCGCGCAGTCCGCAAACACACGCACGCGGTGACCGAGCGCGACCAGCTGCCGGCTGAGCTCCCAAACCGCGGTCTCCATTCCGCCAGCTTCGGAGAGCGGAAGGGTTTCGGGGTTCCAACGCCGCGGTGCGGGTCCGAGAAACAATGCGAAATCGAGGCGCACCGAGCCAGGTTCAGCCAGTGCACGATCGAGCACAGTGGCCGCGACGGACCCCAGCAAAGCTCGCGAAGCCGGGCGAGGCTCGGCTCCGCCGACTAGCGACGAGAGCGCGCCCCTTGCGAGCGCGGAATGACGCTTTCGGCGCATCACCGACAGAGCTCACGATTTCTGCGGTCTAATCCGCAACTCACCAACCCTCAGTAGCACGAAGCGCACGAAAAACGAGAGACCATCCCGCCCGTAGCCGTTCGGCTCGCGTCGGGGTTTGACGCGCCCCCGAGCTCGTGGGCCAATTCCTCGATGGCCGATCCGCCCCGAAAGCCCGCCCCCCCCGAAGCGAGCTCCGCGCCCAACGCCCGCCGCGCCGTGTTCTTTCTAGCCACCCCCCTCCACGACGGGCGCGTGCACCACACGTACTTGGCGGGCGCAGTTCAGATGAGCGCGGCGGCCCCCGGTCAGCTGATCGTCAGCACGTATACCAACTCGTTCCTGCCCGTCAGTCGTGATCTGTTGACCGCGCAGTTTCTGCGTTCGCCCGCGACGCACATGCTGTGCATCGACTCGGACATCGGCTGGACCCCTGCGGACGTGGAGAAGCTGCTACGCGCGAACAAAGACTTCGTGAGCGGTATTTACGCGCGAAAACAGCCGGATGGCGCGCCCGCTTCGTTCCTGCTGGAGACTCGCGAGGGTGAACTCATCGAGTGCCAACATGCGGCCGCTGGCTTCTTGCTGCTGACGCGTGCTTGCGTCGAACGGCTGGTGGCGGCCCACCCGGAGCTCGAATACAAAACCCCGCACGGTACGACTTGGGCGCTGTGGTCACCCGTCTTCAACGGTAAACCGTACAGCGAGGACACCGCATTTTCCGCTCGTTGGCGCGCGCTCGGCGGCAAGATCTGGGCACACTCACAGGTGTTGTTGAAACACTACGGTGAGAAGATGTACTTCCCGAGCGGCTTCGGTGAGCCCTCGTCCTAGTCGATTGCCGAAAACCGCATGTCCACGGACGATACGTTTTTCTTGGCGACACCCTTGATCGATGGGCGGGTGCACCATGCGTACATGACCGGCGCGCTGCACATGAGCTTGGCGGCTCCCGGCCGCTTCATCATTCACAAGTCCACCGGCTCTTACATGCCGCAGAATCGCGACACGTTGACGCATGCGTTTTTGCGCTCCGGCGCCACACACATGCTGTGCGTTGATCCGGACATCGGCTGGGGGCCCGCACAAGTGGCGGCGCTCGCGCAGGCGAACAAGGATTTCATCACCGGCATTTACGCGCTGAAACAGCCGCACCGAGCGCCCTCCGCGGCACTACTCGAGGCGCAAGAGGGGGAGCTTCGAGAAGCGCTGTACACCGCGCCCGGCTTCCTGCTCTTGACTCGAAGTTGCGTGGAACGCCTCACCCTGGCCCACCCCGAGCTCACGTACGACAGCGGCTCCGAGCGCGTGTGTGCGCTCTGGTCGCCACGCTTCGAGGGCCGGGTATATTCGGAGGACCAGAGTTTTTGCGCACGCTGGCGCGCACTCGGCGGGCAGATCTGGGCTCACTCCGGCGTGGTGCTGAAACGACACGGGGACACGGTACTCTTGCCGCTCGGTTCGACCGAAGGAGCCCGCGGCGGATGAGCGAGGCGCCGCTGTTCTTCCTAGCAACCCCGCTGCACGACGGGCGGGTGCATCAAGCCTACATGTCCGGAGTGATCGATCTGGCGCATGCCGCTCCCGGTCGGCTGATCGTCGGAAAATTCAGCGGTTCGTTCTTGCCCGTCAGCCGGGACGTGCTCACCGCGCATTTCCTCCGTTCCAACGCGACCCACCTGCTTTGCGTGGACTCGGACATCGGCTTCACTGCCGCTGACGTGCACACGCTGTTGAGCGCCCAGCAAGACTTCGTGACCGGCCTGTACGCGAAAAAGACGCCCGAGCGCCTGCTGGCGACGCCGCTGCGCAAGCAGCGCCAGGAGGACTTGGTCGAAGCGCACTACGCCGCCGCGGGTTTTCTGCTGCTGACGCGGCGCTGCATCGAGCGCCTAGTCACGGCCCACCCCGAGCTGTCGTACGACACACCGCAAGGGCAAGCGTGGGCGCTCTGGTCACCGTTCTTCGACGTGCACCCCTATGGCGAAGACGCGGCATTCTGCAAACGCTGGCAGCAGCTAGGCGGAAAGATCTGGGCGCACCTGCAGGTCGTCGTGACACACTATGGCGACCACGCTTACCTCCCCGCTCGCTCGGCGCAGGGCGCGCCGCCCGAGTTTGGAAAGCTTCCCCCCTGAAGGATCGGTTATCATTCTCGAATGGCTGCGCGCTTGCCCGCAATTTCGATCATCACCCCCAGCTATGGGCGCCAGCAACTGCTCGAATTGCAGCACCGCACGGTGCTCCGCCAGAGCGAGCAAGACTTCGAGTGGTTGATCTTGGACGATAGCCCAGAGCCCTCGGGCTATTTTTCCAAGCTGAATGACGCGCGCATTCGCTATACGCATTTCACGGGGGGTCGGCTGACGATCGGCGGCAAGCGCAATTGGCTGGCCGAGCGCGCCCAGAGCCAGTTCATTGCTCACTTCGATGACGATGATTTCTACGCCAGTGATTATCTGGTCGCGATGCGCGAGCGGCTGCTCCTTGGCGCCGATCTAGCCAAGCTTTCGGCTTGGTTCGTGTACACCACACGCGTCCAAAAGCTCGGGTACTGGGACACACGCATCACGCGCGGCCTGCATTTCCGCTTCTCGGACGAGCTGATCAAGCCCGTCGTGCTGAACGACACGAATGCGCAAAGCTTCGCCACGAATTACGCCGGGTTCGGCTTCAGTTACGTGTATCGCAAAGCCTTGTGGCAGCGCACGCCGTTCCCCGAGCAAAACGAGAACGAAGACTATGGCATGGTCAGCGCAGCCCTGGCGAACGGCTGCAAGCTCGATCACTTCGCCGACACGCGCGGGCTGTGCCTGCACGTGCTGCGTCACGACAACATGTCGGTTTGCTACCCGCAGTACGTCTTGCCGGACTTCATTTTGGAGCGAATGTTCCCGCCCGAGGTCAAAGACCAACTGCTTGCCTGAGCGAGTTCCACGATGAGAGTCGCAGTCATCACACCCTATTTCAAAGAACCGGACGAAACGCTCGAGCGCTGCCTCGGATCGGTTCGCCGGCAGGACCATCCAGCCACGCACATTCTGATCGCCGACGGACACCCGAGCGAGCTCGTGGAGCGCGCGGGCGTTCGCCATCTGCGTTTGGATCGCGCCCATGCCGACGCCGGCAATACCGCGCGCGGGCTCGGCGCACTGCTGGCCGTCGCCGAAGAGTTCGAGGCGATCGCCTTTCTGGACGCCGACAACTGGTTCGACGATTCACACCTTTCCAGCTGCATTCGCACCGCACAGTCTACGCCCGATCGGCCTGACTTCGTCGTGGCCAGGCGGCGCTTGTGTCGGCCAGACGGCAGTGAGCTGCCGGGGTCGCTCGAAGAGGACGAGCGGGGTCAGCACGTCGATACCAGTTGCTTCTTCCTGCTCCGCTCCAGCTTTCACGTCGCCGCGCGTTGGGCGGCGATCCCGAAAGCGCTGGGACCGGTGGGAGATCGAGTCTTTTTCAAGCTGCTGATCGCGCAAAACCTACGCGCCAATCGCTGCGAGCGGACGACCGTGAACTACTCGTGTACGTACCGTTCTCCTTATCTGGCCGCCAATGAGGAACCGCCGCCATCGGCCAAGCCGGATCCCGATCCGGTGCAGTTCAGCGACTGGTGGCGCTCGCTCAACGCGCGTGAACGAATTATCGCCAACCGCTTGGTGGGCTTCCCGTTGGTCAAAGGCACGTCGCTCTAACCCGCTCGCGACACGCCACAGCTAGAGTTCGGCGTCGACCAGCACGACGTGCATGCCCACGCGGTTGTGCGAGGCGCGCAGCGTCAGCGTTCGTCCGGCGACGACCGAGACCGGCTTGGCGAAAGGATAAAATACCGGTTGCCAGTGACGACTGCTCGCGGCCTCGGCAGTGCCGGGCCGATTCTCGAAATCGACCCCCGCGCACAGCTCGAGCCGGAGCCACTGCACGACGCCCTGACAGACTCCGTTGGCGGTCGCAACCAGCTGAACTTGCCGCTTTTCTGCCGGAAAGTGAGCCGAATGGGCCAGATCGAAGCGGAACAGCTCGACCGGCGCCGACAATAGCGTGAGGACTTGTTCGCTCGACAAGTACTGGACCGTGGGCGTGTATTCATTGAGTGGAGAGAGGTCGTATCCATGCACGATGTCGACACGCGTGCGCCGCGAGAGATCCGCACCGGACACGAGCGCGGCCTGCGCCACCGCGGCGCGCGGAATCACCGTCGCGCCAGGTGCGAGCAAGCGCGCCTTGGCGTCTTCGAGCGTCGGCAGTACGCCTTCGGCGAGTACTTGCACCGAGAAGATTTCGCAAATCAAGACGTCTGCCAGGGCGGGCAGGTCGTCCCCCACCAAGAGCTCCGACGAGGGCTTCGGCACGACAGTGACAGAGCCCGACAAGCCGTTGGCAGCGACGATTGCCGTCGCGGTTTGCGCGAGCAGCGGGTTTGCCTCGCACGTCACCACGTGCGAGGCTCGAGCAGCCCCGTCTTCGCCGCGCGCGGCCAGCATCGCCAGTAGGCCCGAGCCGGTACCAATCTCCAAGACTCGCTGCCCCGGCTTCACTTCTCGGGCGATGGCTGCGGAAAAGGCCGCATTTCTCGGCTCGTCGTTGACCATGTTGAAGTGCCAGTCAGGCACCGCGGCCGCCGCCACGCTCCGGCGTTGGAAGTCATAGTCGACGTTTTCCGGGGCGAGTATGCAGGCTTTGACGGACCGCGCGTAGGCTTCGATGGGCCGCCCCAAGCGCAGCAAGCTCAGCGAAACCTTGTGCCACAACGCATGCTGCGCGGGGTCTCTCTCCAGCACGCGCTCGAAATGGCTGACCGCTTCCTCGTGGCGTTCGAGAGCAAAGTAGGCGTGACCGGCGAGGCGAAACGCCGAGTCGTCGTGCGGCTCGACTTCGATCGCGCGTCGTGCTGCCGCCAGCGATTCCGGCCAGATCTTCAGCTTGGCGAGACAGGCGCTCAGATCCAGCAGCGCTTGCCCGAGCTCGGGCGCCGCCGAGTCCACCGCGCTGGTCAAACAGCGACGAGCGAACGGAAGCTCTCCCTGAAAGAGCTTGATGCGCCCGAGCAAATGCAAATACTCTCCCGCTCCCGGCTGCGTGGCGAGCGCGGCCTCGGCAAGCTCTGCGGCGCGAGCCAAGTCACTGCGATCGATGGCGATCAGGGCCAGCAATTTGAGGGCTTCACCGTGATTTGGCTCGAGCGCCAGCGCCCCCAAATATTGCCGCTCGGCCTCCTCCAAGTTGCCGCGTCGGTGCAGTGTGATCCCGGCCGCGAGTCGCTCAGTCAGAAAAGCACGCTCGACCATGACGAACCCCCAATCTAGCACGTCACTCGCAGGTGCTCAGCGACTGAGCCGCGCGCACGCGACCGCGATTCGCTCTCGCTCAGCGCCCGGACAGGAACGGAACACGCTGGAACAGCCACTCCGGCGTATTTTTGATGAGCGGCATCGCCACACCCCAGAACGAGGGCACATACGCTTCGGGCACCCGCGCATCCAATGCCCGCAGGATGGAGCGCGCCACCGGCTTTACCGTGCCGAACAGCGCATGCTTCCCGTGGTCACGCGTCATGGGCGTGTCCACCGGGCCGAGCTTCACGGTCGTTACGCCGACTCCGGCAGCGTACAGGCGGGTGCGCAAGCCCTGCAAATAGGTGTTCAGCGCACCCTTTGCCGCGCCATACGTGTAGTTGCGCGGCCGACCACGCTCTCCGGCGACCGAAGTGATCACGCCGAGCGTGCCGCCCTTTGCCTGTTCCAGATGATTGGCGATCGGGATCAGCAGGGACACGACACTCGTGAAGTTGACGCGTAAAATCCTCTCGGCCTCCGCGAAGCTTTGCTCGCTCTCCAGCTGATCACCGAGATCGCCGTGCGCGATCAACACGCAATCGACCCGCCCAAGCGCGAGCAAGGCGTCCCTGACGCACGCCTCATTGTGATCGAGCTGCGCGAAGTCAGCCGTCTGGGTCGTCACCGTTGTGGCTGCGCAGCGACGCGCGACTTCTGCGAGTTTTTCCGGGTTGCGCGCGACCAAGTGCAGGCGGTCACCCCGCGCTGCGCAGAGCACCGCCACCTCGGCCGCCACGGCCGACGTGGCACCGAAAATCAACACTTGCCGAGTGCGCGCCGCAGGCCCAGACATCAAAATCCGATTTTACGCATCACGAAGCGCGGAAGGCAACGGATCACGAGCATCACCAGCGCCCAGATCCCCGGCGTGTACAGGACCGGCTTTTTCTTGTCCAAGGCGCGCAGCACATCACGGGCGACCTGCTCCGGCTCGCCCGCGAAGGGCGGCGGTTTGAGCCCCGCGGTCATGCCGGTCTTCACGAAGCCCGGCTTCACGCACAACACGTGCAAGCCAGCCTCGTGGTACTTGTGATCGAGGGCTTCAAGGTACACCGATAGACCCGCCTTGGCGGAGCCGTAAATGGCCACCGGCTTTCGGCCGCGATCGCCCGCGACCGACGAAAATACCACCAAGCGCCCGCCCCCGCGCGCGAGCAGCCGTTTGCGTACGTGTTCGCAAAACACCAGTGTATTTGCATAGTCCAAGGTCACGAGCTGGCGCGTCAGCTCGATATCTGCCTCGAGTGCGTCTTGGGTTGCGAACATCGCGGCGGTCACCACCACGGTGTCGAAGTGACCGAGGGCCAGATCGGCGGCATCGAGGGCCGCTGCGAAGCCTTCCGGGGCGGCGAGGTCACAGACAGCGTAACCGATGGGCGCGCTGGCAGGATGATGAGCCTTCAAGTCGGCTGCGCTGCGCTCGAGCTCCGCTCGTTCGTTGCCCAGCAGGAATACGATGTCTCCTCTTTCGACCAGGCGCCGTGCGATTGCGCGCCCCATTCCACTCGTGCCGCCAAATACGATTGCTTTCATCCTGCGCTAGCGCGGGACCGTATTCCGGAACATTCCGCCCGGCAAGCAATTCGGGCGCATCAGTTCGAAAGCCGGACGGCGGGGGTCCAGGCCCGCTTGCCGTCCGGCAGCTCGATTCGGGCTCGAACGTAGCCCTCATCACCACGCAAGACGTAAACCGCGGGGCCGTCATTCAACGCGGTGTGACGCGCCAATTCGCGGCCACCGAGGCCAATGAACACCACGCTGGCTCGCGCCTGCACGGGCTCGACCTCGTATTGGCGATCGCGCACCGCAATGTGGCGCAACTCGACGCCTGTCGAGGAATAGAGTTGCCCCAAGGCCATCGCCGAACAAATGGCTGCGCTGTCGGTCTGATCGCCAAAGGTGGAAATCCAGGCCCGGCCGGGCGTCGCCGGGGGATCGCTCGAGACGTCGATGTGATGCTCGTCATCGACGCCGACGCCCATGAAGTCCGCGCCCGATTCGAGCGCAATGTCCCACAGGGCCTCGTGCGACGGATGATCGGCATCACCGGCCGTATGCACGTACGGATGCCCGCTAGCGATCTCGAGTAGCGAGGCGTCACGGGCGTCGGACACGTCGGTCGCCGAGAGCGCCCAATCGAAATTCGGATGGTTGACCAACGCGACCCCACCCTGGTGCCGTACCGCGCTGATGCCGTTGGACAATGCCGCGGCCGCGCTGCCGAAGTTGCCACCGGGGATGCGACTCTTGATGCACAGCCCGTTGACGTGCACTTGGCGGCCCCGACCGGTCATGGTGATCTCTTCACCCGAGATCAACACGAAGCCCGGCTCTTGAAGTGACGCATAGCGCGCCGGCCGCGACAGCTGATTGTGATCGGTCAGGGCCAAGAACTGGTAGCCATGACTGCGATACCAGGCGATGGTCTGCTCCGGGCTGCTCCCGCCGTCACTCAGCGTGGTGTGCGTATGTACATTGCCCTTTTGGAAATGCGTGACGTCGAACGTTCGGCTAAAGCGCGGTTGCACGGAAGCATTGGCCGAGGAAACTGGCGCGCGCATCAGCCGCGGCTCGCCTTGCGCACCGAAGCCAAGGCCGCTAAGCAGACCCAGAGCTCCGATCACGGTCGTGGTGATTCCCCGGCGATGCGTAGCGAGCGACATGTTCTTCGGACCGCCAAGTACGGCCAGCCCAGCGCGCTACTATAGCGCGGGCCCGCGACGCGCCCAACGTCAGCTGCCGGATGTTCCCAAGCAAGGCGAACAGCGCGGCAGCCCGGATGGAACTCGCGCTCAGTGCTGGAATGTGCGCAGCACGTGGCTCGCCGCTGGGTCCTGATTCAGCACCGCGAGCGTCGGCCCCGCCGCGGCGTTGACCAGGCTGAAGCTGCCGGGGAGCACGGCGTCGAAAGACGGCCAAGCGTCGTCAGGAGCCAGAAAGACCCGCAATGCGCCGCCTTGGCGCACGGCCAAGAGCACGCTGTTCAGCTTGCCGGCGAGGCTGAGGTCGGTGACCGCGCCCGCTACGTGAGTCGCGACCGTTTGCCACTGAGCGTCGGGCGCGAAGCTCGTTCGTTGAATGCTCAAGGTGCCGGTACTGGAGATCGTCGCAAGGTACAGCTTGCTTCCGTCCCAAGCGACGCTGACGTGCACCGCGTCGGTTACCTGCGCGAGCAATGGGAAATCGCTAGCCTGGGTCACGCTTTGGGGTGTGTTGCTAGCCCGCACCGACACACTTCCTGCGCGAACGTAGGCAGCGACGAGCCGATCGCCGGCCGCCAGCAGTGTCGGGTCTACAACGCTGGTGGCGTCCGCATCGAGCGTCGCCAATTTGGTCCAGAGGTTGTTCAGGTTGCCAAACTGATCGATCGGAAAGGTCGACAGCGTGAGCCCCACGGTCTTCTGCGCGATCAGCGCGAACAGCTGCCCGCCAAAGAAGGCGACGCTGTGCGATTTGCGCGTGGTGAACGCTGGCGTCAGCGCATAAGTGCCGGTCTGGCCGCTTTTCACGACCGACACGAGTCCACCAAAGCTCGGATAGGTCGTGGTGTAGTACGACTGCCCGGCATTGAAAGACAACTCCGAGTATTGGTAAGTCTGTGGCGTCAGTCGCCCTTCGTACGGCTGCCAGGTTTTGCCCAACTCGCCGCCCAGCTTGTAGACGCCGAACACCCCAGCTCCGCTGTACACGCCGCCTCCGTCCCAGAGAACGCCGCCCGCGCTCAGCAGCTTCTGACGGTAGGCGTCGTCTTTGAACATGAAGCCAAGCCGCGCGCTGCCGTCCAGATCGTTCGTGCTCAGCGCGAAACTGTAGGCGTTGGTGACCGCGGGCAAGGGGGCGAGTTCATCCCAGGCGACGGACACGTTGCACAAGAACTGAGTCTGCTCTGGGCTGACTTCGTCGCTCGAGAGCGTACCGTCGCTATTCTGATCGAGGCCTGACTCGACGCGAATCCCCGCGAAAGCGCAGTTGTCCCCCGCCAATTCGTGGCTCGATGCGAGCAGCGCGTTCTTACCGACGGCTCCGGGTGCGCCATCGGCGCCAGTGCTGCCCTTGTTCCCATCGCTGCCGTTCGTGCCGTCGATGCCATCCTTGCCGTCAACGCCATCCTTGCCGTCAACGCCATCCTTGCCGTCAACGCCATCCTTGCCGTCAACGCCATCCTTGCCGTCAACGCCATCCTTGCCGTTCGTGCCATCAACGCCGTCCTTGCGGTCCACCGCTGTCGCGGTCGAACCGGCTTCGCCGGACGGGCCCGCTTGTCCGCCGAGGCGCGGCTCACCCTGGCTGCCGTCCGTGCCGCCGCAGCCAGCGAGCGCGAGCAGAGAAATCCCACCAAATGCCACAAAAACACTAACAAAACGACGCATCTCGACCTCTTCATCGAGCCGCCGCCGACACGCTGGCGCGGGCCGCGCTAAACGCAGACGACATGACTCGCTTCGCGCTCGCCTCCCTCGAGAAGAGCGCAGCTGCGAGCGCCACAAAAGGCTGGCGCTCGACCAATGTCAGGTCTTCGGACTTCGGGCCCAACCTACTCCCCACCGCTTCCCAGCCAGACGACGGCCAGTGCTTCGAGGTGGATTTCGTTCCCGTTACCGCTGCGGGGCAGTTCCGGATTCACACCGGATTCCCTTGAGTCGGCCCACCGGGGCCGACGACGTTTGGCCCGCGCGGGATACGCTCAGGCCGAAGCCCTGTCAAGGAGTGACAGGCCGCAACGCTTGGCCTGTGATAATCTGACGCCAGCGCGCCGTGAACCTGACCATCATCCGCAAGCTCCTTTCGCCTGAACTTCTGGCTCAGATCAACGCGCGCCTCGCCGCTGCCAAGTGGGTGGATGGCCTGAGCACCGCGGGAGCGACGGCCGCACGCGTCAAGCGCAACCTACAGCTGGAAGCCGGGCCCGACGCGCAAGAGCTCGGTGATCTGGTCAAAAAGACGCTGCTCGCCAACGACAAATTTCCGCCGCTCGCCCTCCCCCGTCGGCTCACCCCGCCCCTGTTCAGCCGCTATGAGACCGGCATGGAGTACGGCGCGCACACCGACGACGCCGTGCGCAGCCGCGACGGCATCCGCACTGACCTCGCCGGCACGCTCTTTTTGTCCGAACCCGAAAGCTATGACGGCGGAGAGTTGGTCGTGAACAACAACGCGGTCAAGCCATCAGCAGGGGACCTGATTCTTTATCCAGCGACCACCGTGCATCGCGTCGCGCCGGTCACGCGCGGTGTGCGCTTGGCGGCGGTGTTTTGGGTGCAGAGCCTGGTGAGGAGCCAAGAGCAGCGCGAGTTGCTCTTGGCTCTGCACCACGCCATCGCCAAGCTCGGCGATCACCCTGCTTCGGTGAATGTCGAGGCCGTGCAACAGAACCTATTGCGCATGTGGGCCGAGCCGTAGCACCCCGCAGGCACCGCACGCTCAGGGGCAAATACCGTTGGTGTACGGCACGCCGACTGCTCCAGCGCTGATCCAAGACAGGATCGTTTGTTTGTTCGCCGGGCTAATCGTGTAGATCGAAGTAGGTGGCGGCATCTCGTTGTTCGTGAGCTTGCTCGTGATGTTCGCTTTCAAACCGACGATCTGCGCGTAAGTCAGGAGGGGCGGCTGATTGGGGAATTGGCCCGTATGACAGTTCCGACAAACCGTGAACAGCGTGTCGATGTTCCCTGCCGCGCAGGTCGCCGAAGCGGGAGTGAACAAGGTCGTTCCGCCACCGGAACCTGCC
>Ga0247778_1000161_pt1 | contig 118250 bp, 103 predicted proteins | sample UWRJL049202B5_FD_179939 | JGI IMG/M metagenome (GOLD analysis project Ga0247778, IMG submission 179939) | Plant litter microbial communities from Arlington Agricultural Research Station in Wisconsin, United States - UWRJ-L049-202B-5 | ecosystem: Environmental > Terrestrial > Plant litter >... | reverse complement strand
CGCAGCTGAGAAGCTCCTCTGGAGTGCAGTCGAATCCTCTGACGCATTCGTGTATGTTCATACCGACCTTCAGAGTCTGACTTTTACTTACCTGTGAGTAAAGGATCTTCGAAATCACCCATAGAACTCTCCCCGCCTTGCTCAACACCACATTCATCATCCTCTCGCCATTTATCACGACTTTATACGACTGGTGGTGGTCACCTTTCCACTTGATCTTCACATATCTCATCCCTCTCATTCCACTCTTTTACGCCATTGACGGCTACGTCTCGTGCGCACGAGTTCGTACCCCAGACGAGACTTGGAGCCTTCTCACGAAACGGTCCGGTTTAAGTGTTTCGGAGTGGGAGCATAAGAACGGCTGGAAATTGAGAAGCGGGCATCAGGTAGTGCTGCCCCCATTTGGAACCTTGTACTGGTACTCAGGAGTGAAGCAACAAGCGAAGTAGAGAAGTCTTGTTGTCGAAAACAGCCAAGAATGGGGCGCTGCCGCCGTGAAGCACCAGAAACTATTATATGTCGTCCCACTGGGACTGGATCGATTTTTCTTTGACTAGTATGCTATAGATGGTGTGGCACTCACGGCCTGAACACCATCGCTTTACTGGTAAATACATTTCTCGGATATAAGATCTTAAGATTTACAGCACAGTTGTCATCGGGAAAAATATATAACTATGTCCAAAATCTCCTTGCTCTGGTTTTCTCTCATAAACCATCTTCTTATACTCACTCTCTACAGCATAATCTGTTGAAAAGCAGTCATTTTCTTAAATAGATAGATTCACCAGCTTCCAGAGTATTCTTATTGAAAGCGTCCCGAACGTGGGGTCTCCGAAGTAGATAAATGATAGCGGGAATAGAGGAAGAAGAGGCCAGAATGAACAAGCCAGCATTCACAACATTCGATTCTTGGAGCACTGGAAATACTTACCCGAGCCATGAGGTCTGGAACCTGGCGCTGAAGGACGACGGGATCATTAGAAACTACCCGGCTGTGAGTTTGAGTGACCGTATTCGGGTGAACGATCAAATTGCCGACAACAATATTTTGCTGACAGCAATTTTGTCGAGACTGGAAGTGCAATTCATTACGAATCTAGAGGCTTCAATTTCTTCTAAACTACATATGTTCCTATGCTTTCATCCATTTTCCTTTCCTGCATTGCTGCAAGTGCACAGCGCACCATACCGCAGTACATCATATGCTTTACTTCTCTGCTTGATGTTGCGTCGCACCCTTTCTTTTCTTATATACTTAGACTTCTACCCAATGTTGGTTCGAACTTGTACCTTTCAAGCGAATGCCATCACCAGCCTCCTAAATAGCTGTCGCGAAAACATATATAGTGCGGGGTATATAGAGATGTTGGGGGCTCGGAAACCTGGCAATCGAGGAACAATCACAGGAAGCAAAGACCTGCTCCATCCTTAATCAATAAACCCATTGATTGATTTTTTTTGCCGTTCCCTGGCAACCTCATTATTTATTTGGCAATGCTAGTACAGGGCTTTCGTTCTTCCGCTAATATCTTTGTGCAAAACGAAGGACCGGGTATGGACAGCCATTCGAACGCTCACCTCGCCCGCAACAGAGCTTTGGAGACTTTACCCGACGGAGTACGAGGTAGTGCTTCCAGCAGTTCATACCGCCCACGTAGCCAGTGTGGCTCTGTCAACTTGCTTTGCACGTGGTCATCCCACTCCTCAAAAAGCGCCTCCGTCTCGTCCGATTTTCCTCCTTGAACAGGTTGTTTCGTCGGTACAATGAACGCCTTGGCTCGCTCCCCAGCTAGGTAATCGGGCACTCCAATCACAGCTACATCAGCAATGCCGGGATGCTGCCGCAGAATGTCTTCGATGGCAACAGGAGAGACTTGCAGACCCTGATGTCCCAGTAGCGTCAGCTTGGATAATCAAATAATCTTTGGAGGCCCATTGGAGATTCTTACTTTGACCTTGATCATGTCCTTCAGTCGATCAACAATGCACAGGTGAGAGTCTCCCCTGGGACTCTGACGAAAAACAGCAACATCACCTGTGCGCAACCATCCGTCCTGGAACGTAGCTGCGCTCGCCTCGTCGTCCCCGAGATAACCGACTGCTTGATTCGGTGACGAGAGAAGCAACTCGCCAGGTTCATCAAAAGCCTCCACCTCGCTGCCATCCTCGCGCAGGAGACGTGCCCGATACAACGATAACAGTACTCCGACTGACCCTTGGAGATGCTCGTGCGGGCTACTCATGGCGACAGCCACTGAGCTTTCAGTCAGGCCTATAAAAGAATTCTTGGTCAGCGCCCTGTTTGTCCGATGGATAAGCGAGAGAGTCTTGATTACCATAGCCTATGGTTATATTCCACTTGGGCTGTGCCTCTTTCACTTTGGCATACAAATCAGTGCTCAGAATTCCAGCGCCCACATAGATTTTGTCAACCGACGACAGGTCGAAAACCTTGAAGAGAAATGGGTTCCCGATGAGAGCGGCAAGCACCGATGGTACCTAGCGGAATGGATGGTATGAGCAAAAATTAAATGCTCATCACGGGTCTGTGGGGGTAAAGTACCAAATAGAGCCTGTTGATGCGGTGAGTCTGAATGGACGTGAGAGCCGCCTGCATGTCGAAAGTGGGGTGCAAGATGAGTCGGTCCTGCATGTAGATAGCGCTATGCGACGAGACGATGCCTTGGACATGACTGAAGGGGAGAATACCCAGCACTACTTCAACATCATGATGGCGCGTCATGCTCTCTATTGATCTCAACTGCAGGACATTGGTGATAATGCCGCGGTGGGTCAAACGCGCTAGCTTCTATATATCACATCCTCGAAGTCAGCCAAAGCATCTTCTAAAGAAGGCGGCTTATTTTCTTGTTACCTGAACTCCGGAAGTACCGCTGGTTGCACAAAGATACGCAATACTAGATTGCGCTTCTTCGGGGGACCAGTTGAGCGCCGGTAGAGGGACCAGAGCTTTCCCAAGATTCAGCAACTCCTCGATAGTTTTGAGACCGCCATTGGTTTGGGTATTGCTGGGCACTGGCTCGGTCAGATATACACGCGCATCACCTTCGCGAACAGCGGCCGCGACAGCACGGCCTGACTCAAGCAACGCTGGGGACACAATCAAGATATTGCAATGGCTATGCTCCATGTGTTTTGCGTTCTCCGTCGGCGAAGTGCTGGCGTGTAGAAGAAGGCAAGTGCCTCTAAGACGATGCGTCGCCCAGCAGTATGTCAAATAATCAACCGTATTTTCTGACAAGACCGCAATTACTTTTCCGCCTTGCGCTGGTTCATTGGGAGACCATTGTAAGTCGCGAGCAAGGCCGGCAGCCAATGCCTCGACATCCTCGGCGAGCTGCCGATTGGTCTTCGACTTCTGTGTGGGAGCAGAAACGAGAGTTATGGGTTCGTCAACTGCCGACTCCAAAGTGGTGCTGCCAGTCAGGCCATGCAGCACAAAATCTCCCACTATTCCCACCGTAGACAGGTCTTCTGTGATGGGGGGTAACCATGAAGGTGGATGAAAAATCATGGTGGTCACTTAAGTGTTGGTAGCTGTTGTCAATAATAGATGGTAAGTACTCCGAATGCGACACGCGACTGAGATTCTAAAAGCCGGATCAGGAGTATCACTTCAGGCTAAGAAAATCAAACATTGGAATATCGATAAGTGAAGACGCCACTTGATCGTACGCCTGCCACTGTCAATGCCATAGCCCCCACAATTATGGTATGAGTTGAAGGATCCTTCAATCCTCTGCGCCATTTCTTGCGAGATAGTGGTGCCACCGTTGAAACTCTTCCGGGCGAACCTCGGCCCAAGAGCCAAGAATTGATACTGTAACTCAACTGGAAATAAGGACGTTTTGAATCTCACTTCAAGTTCATCACAGGCTAATACTTGTCAAGATGCTCTACGAAATCTCACTAGTCGGTATCGCTGCTGTTGTCATCCTCGCTTACGGCACCGATTTCCTCTTCAGATATCTCGACGATCCACAAGAGCCTCGCCGAATAACCCCAAAGGTACCTATCATTGGCCACTTCTTAGGGGTCCTACGTTATGGATGGGATTACTATGGCCTTATAAGGTGAGACTCAATCTTCTGAGACAAGATTACATGTGGGCACAGGGCACTCACGAAAACCATTAGTCAAAATACCGATGCAGAAATCTACACGATCGGCATCTTGAATTTCAAGGTGTATGTTACCCATGCTACGCGACTCACACATATGACCCAAAGAACCAAGACACTATCGTTCGACCCCTTGCTTCAACTTGCTAGCAAAGTCCATGGAGATATTAGTGACGAAGCGTATGCCGTCTATGGCGGAGAACTACTAGAGAAATTAAACCTCCGCACCAAAGAGGCCCTTACTCCAGGTCCTCATCTAGATGTGCAAAACCTTCGGATGGGAGACCAGTCTCTTACTGAAGTTTCGGAGATGTTGAAGCAGGGTGGAGAAATTGAACTGTTCAAATGGGCAAAGCACGCCATTGTGCAAGCTACTGCCGCTGGCTTGTATGGCGTCCAGCATCCATTCAAGGATCCCAAAGTCGCACATGCTATGTGGTAAGTCATAAAACCCCCAAGAGCTGAAAGAGTAGTTCGGAACACTTGCGGCTGAACTGGCCCAAAACATTCCGAGTTATTCGTTCCACTTCTTTTCCCTACCCCAAGTTGTGATGCATAACAGACTAATGGGGAACAAGGCTCTGGATAGAGTACAGACCCTCCCATATGATAGGGATGGATCCCCTGCAGAAGGGTTACAAAGCTCGTGATACAGTATTTGAAGCCTTCCGAAACTACTGCCAAAGCATACCCGACGATGCGTCGTTCATCATACGAGAGCGCCAGAAGATTCTTCTCGATGGCGGCTTCAGCAAAGAGGATGCTTATAAAATCCAATCAACTCTCAGCGACGCTGCTTATCCCAACACTGTTCCAACACTCTTTTGGACTCTCTATGAGATCTACTCCCGCCCTGAGCTCTTAGAGGCCATCCGCGAAGAAATATTCAGTAAAGCAGTTGGGAAGTCTGACGACGGCTTTACTTTAGACATTGCTGCTCTTCAGACTGAGTGCCATATCCTGCTTTCGGCGTATCAGGAAACTCAGCGCTCAAGACATGCGCAAGTCGCCTTCCGAGGGGTCATGGAGGATACACTTCTAGGTGGGTACCTACTAAAGAAGGGTAACTATCTCCATATGCCCGCCAAGCCCATCCATAAGAGCCCCGAATTTTGGGGCCACGAGGCTAGTGTTTTTGATCCCTACCGCTTTGTACCGGCGAAAACTGGTGAGAAGGCAAAGATTTCACCGAGCAGCTTCCGGGCTTGGGGCATACCGCCTCATATTTGCCCTGCGCGCCAGTTTGCCTCGACGGAGATTTTGATTACTACGGCGTTGTTGATTTTGAGGACCGATTTAGTACCAGCGAATGGTAAATGGGAGCGGGAGCCTGCCGTGAAAGTGATGGAAATATCGACTTTGCCACGTCCTAAGAAAGATGTACGTCTGAAGGTTAATGCGCGGGATGAGGGACGAGGGAACTGGACGCTTACAATAGGGAAGAGCAAGACGAGGGTGTCTCTAGCGTCGGGGTGAGGAAAGAGACTATATTTGTCGCCAACTCGGACAGGAACCCAGACTAGTCAAATGGTACTTGATTCCTTCTATCTCAGTGTTTCGAGCTTAAGCTGTCTTCTGGGCTCAAGTTTAACAGGATGAGACCGGTGGCTATAATTTAAAGCTTACTCAATAAGCAAAGCTTGAAAACTGAAGCGTGAGAAAAGACCAATTCTACCGCAATCTTTCTCTCTTAATCCCCCTCTGCATTTCCTTCTTCAACCTCTTCCTCATTCGGATCCCCCAATTCTCTCCTGGTATCCTTTTGCCTCTTCTATATTTATATCCAGTTCTTCACTTTCCACTTCTCTGCCTTCCGTCTTACTTCCTTGCTCAGGCATAACGAAGATGGGAGATCGCATGGATTGTCAGCCGCTCAAGTTCTCCGTGGAGATGCACTTAGATTGGGTCTAATGCGACCGTTTGAGTACCGACGTATCCGGTTACAGCTTCCTCTAGCTATGTGGGTGTTGCGGGCTGTTGTTCGACTGAAAATGGCACCGCATCGAGGACACTGACACACCGGCCGCGCCCGCGACTTTTCCCTCTGGTGTCGCCTTAAGTTGCTGCGGGTGGTGAAACTGCGTCCGTTGCATCCGTGTTCCCAGCAGCAAAGGTCTGCATCGTCGCCGGCCTCTTGTTCAATGTATCGGGCCCTATCCTTGGCAGGGCCGGGAACAGTATTCGTCAAAGAAGCGGGAGGTTGTGAGAACGATAGCACATGGGCAGGTTCTTTAGGAGATTTAGAACTGCTGGGGCCTTCAGAAAGCTGTGGTACTTCGAAATAGTCGGATGAATCGTCGCTCTCGCTGCCTTCATCGTCCTCATCCTCTTCGTCTTGATCCTCCTCCTCTTCACTATCATTACAATCGTCATCTTCATCCTCTTCGTCATCATCTTCATCGTCGTCGTCTGTTTGCTCACAACTGTCCTCCATTGAATCATCCTGAAAGTCCATCTCTGGTCGCCATCTCTGAAGATCATAGTTGGAAGCCGGCTGACGGCTCATGCGTGGTGATGGTGGAAGTGGCTGATCGGCTGTATCCTGGTGCGAAAGTACTTTCATAACTCGCATAACCCGTCTAAACAGCTCAAGGTCCGCCTGCAAGGTTGAATTTGGATCCATGGTATAAACGATGCCGTGAACCGACACGTGACTACTCACAAAGCCAAGCCAGCAAATTATCTGTTACGGATATCCCACAGTATCGACAAAGGACTGAAATGCTCTCCTAAGTGTCAATATCATACTGTCCATCCGTAGCTCCTCTTAAAATCCGCGCGCATATAGTTGTTAAGAATTATCACGAGTTGATTTACTATGTTGAAAGGAGGCATTTCGCCTCACTCATTCAAATGGTGCCACTGGTAGTGGGAGGCGTAGCAAGAGTGGAGCGAGTGGTACCACCACAACAAGCATAGCCCACTGGCTCGCTACAGTACCTTGCTTACAGTACATGGATTCGCAGATGGCTAGCAATGGACCACTGGGCGCGAAGACGATCGCAAACGCATGCACGCATGTCCGTGGAGGCCAAGAGTAGCACGGAAATCTTCATCGAATACTCAATCAGAACGACGATGCATCATCAAAGCCTAGCCTTTCCACTTGTACTCCTGGGTAGCCCTCGACTATGCTTGTTATTATAGTACTGCTAACATTGCTGTAGTGGGCAAGAGAGACGAGCAGAGCAAGTAAAAATGGGACAGCGGCAGCAGCGATCAGCACAGCTGTGTTCAATAGACGTCGAAGATGTATGGGGTCCTCAGGTCCATGGATGCGGCACCGATTTTGACTTGACACTTCTTTTTCAAGAGGCCATCTTATTCATCGGACCACTGAGTGTAGCCATTGGCTTGGCTGTGTGGCGTATATGGCAGCTAGTAGGGCAAAAAGCGATTGTTGATTCTCGCCTGCTCTACACAATCAAAGTTGTGAGTGCATCAAACTATTTCCTCGATGCTTGTTGTTAGATCGTCGTGCTGATAATCATTGAATGCTTCCAGGGCGGTTATGTCCTGTCAACGCTTTTGCAAATAGCCCTACTTATAATCCAGGTGTCTCTTCGGACGTCTCTGACACGGACGACAGTTGCAGCCTCCTGCCTAGCCATCATCGGCTTCGTGATATTTCTAGTCGTTTCCCATTATGAGCATAGCCGGTCCGTACGGGCTTCGACTCTAATGATCCTCTACCTAGGCTTTTCCACCGTTGCGGATGCGATGCGTGCCCGCACTCTTTGGAGCATGCCTCGCAATAACATCCCCATAGCCGCCGTATTTACCGCATTTTGCGTTTGTAAGTTTGCGCTTCTTATCGCAGAGCGCGCGCGGAAGACGGTACGGTTGGGCATTCGTCAGCCTACGCCCGATGAACGTGCTGATATTATGTCGCAAGCATTCCTATGGTGGCTGCTTCCACTGTTCAGTCTAGGAAAGAAGAATCAAACACTTACGTCCGAGACGCTCCCAGACATTGAGTTCAAGTTGGCCCGACCAGGGGACGTCGTCGAGGGCCAAGGGGAGGGGAAGAGTGGCGGCAGTAGCTCAAGCGACCCATCAATTTTCCGTTATATATTTGCCACGCGGGGGTTGCTGCTAATAAGTCCCATTCTTCCAAGGCTTGCTTTTACGGGCTTCACCTATACACAACCATTCTTGGTGCAGAGAGCGACGGAATACATGTCAGAATTATCGGGTCCCAATACTTATAAGATCGGTGGCGGCCTCATCGCAGCCTACATGATTGTGTATGTAGGGATAGCAGTAAGAAACCGTCTCCTGCGTACGCGCTTTGCATGTATACTTTAGTAACCGTAGACACGTACAGGTGACTCAAGCTTTCTATCGTCAATGTACTGCACGCGTCATCACTGCCGTGCGCGCCGACCTGGTCACCAAGATTTATAGTCACACTTTGAAACTCAGTTCCTCGTCGTCCTCTCGAGACGCGGCGTCAACCCTCATGAGTGCTGATGTCGAACGATTCGCGGCTGGATCACGCAACTTGCACGAATGTTGGGCGTGTCTGGTTGAAATGGCCTTGGGATTATGGCTCCTTGAACAGCAACTGGGTCTTGCTGTTGCCGTAATAGGAGGATTGACAGCAACCTTTGTTGGACTCACCATTGCAATTTTTCCGCTGGCGGCAAAGCGACAAAATGCGTGGCTTAAAAGCATGGAGACGCGTGTCGCAGCCACTACCCGAGCTCTCCAGGCCATGAAAGGCGTCAAGATGACAGGTATAGCATCAACCATTCGCAGAGACCTGATAGCTTCACGGAAAGCCGAAGTTCGTAAGCTCAGGCAGTTCCGATATATCTTACTTGTTGTTGCGTGGGCACAATGGATTCCTGTCATTATGTCCCCGATCCTTGGCTTCACCCTCTACAGCGTCGTTTTTGGCCCACGAACCGGAGGCATACTTACGCCTGCTATTGTGTACCGATGCCTAACTATCTTCGGCCTATTTGGTAACGCAGTCGCAATCTTAATCGATAGTGCGATTAAGTTCGTCACGTCTATAGCGTCTCTTCTGCGAATTCAATCATTCCTACTTGACGATAACATGCGCCTGGATAGTCGGGTGCTTATACCATCAGTTTCCCCACAAAAGGATGAAGACGAGATGCCGTTACTCTCGCCGTCACGAACCACGTCACGAACGCATTCAAGTAATCCAATACGCCTGAAAAGATTAAGCCAAAGATTGTTTGACGCCCCGGTAGCGCTCCGACTTACTCGAGCTTCTGCTGGCTGGAATGCTGACATGCCCTTGGTTGTCCGTGACGCTAATTTGGACCTTTCTTCGCCCACTGTCCTTGCCGTGGTCGGTCCAATCGGGAGTGGAAAAACTACCTTGCTCCAGATGCTCCTCGGTGAAACCCAGCGCGCTACGGGCTCAGTCGCCCTCTCTAGTTTACGCTCTGGCTACTGTAGTCAGACTCCATGGTTGATCCATGAATCTGTCAGGAACAACATCGTGGGATCCGAAGTTTTCGAGGAAAGCTGGTACAACGAAGTTCTCCGCGCGACAGCACTCGACCAGGATATCAAAGCGATGCCATTAGGCGACAGCACCGTCGTAGGAAATGAGGGTTCCACTTTGAGCGGTGGTCAGAGAAAGAGAGTAGCTCTTGCACGTGCAATATACACTAGAGCTCCAATTATCATCCTAGACGATCCATTTAACGGCCTCGATGGCCGCACAGAGACAGCTATACTAGAGGCAGTACTCGGTGTTCAGGGTCTGCTGCGTAAACATAAGACCCTGGTAGTATGGGCGACAAGCACAAGTGAGTAAAAATGCATGATCGCTTTCACCAACGCGAGAATGAGACTAACGATTGGAGCAGCTCAGCAGATCCGGTTCGCCGACCGCGTTATTTCCCTCACTGACACTGGCGATATTCGGAAGAGGGATTCTCTACTAATGGCCGCAGGTCGAATGAATGTCCCAACACAGGAAAATGAGTCTGGAGACGATGAAAATACTCTCGTCACCGCCCGTCCTTTATCCACACTCGAGGTGGTCCAAGGGATCGTTGTTGGGGCGATGCCGCAAGATTCATCGTCGTCAGACCACGATCATGCAACTGCCACCAACTCGGCCGCGTACAGATATTATGTCGGGTTTGCGGGCAGACGAAAATTTCTGATATTCCTCGGATTGTGCGCCATCTTCGTGTTTGGAATGACATTCAATCGTGAGTCTCCCTGATCTTCTACGTTTGAACTATGCATATTCCCGCTTTAGAAAATGATTGCTAACTACTAGGTCATCTTTAATAGAGTATTGGATAGTTCGCTGGGCTGAGAACAGCGTCGTTAACCCTAATCGCCTTCAAGGGTTCTACATTGGCTTATATTTTGGCATTGGGACGATTCAGCTGTTTTCCTGGACCGGTGCAGCTTAGTATGTCCTCCCCATCTTCTCGTGTCCCATTCCCCTTTCCTAGTCTAATCGTATGAACTGCAGCTTCTTCATTGTATCTATCTGTGAAAAAACTGCAGACCGCTGCTTTGCAGTCCTGCTGGACGTCGTCTTAAGGTTGGTTTCAGGAATCTCCTTGTTTTATACTCCAGCAGCAAAACTATGTTCTGCTGATCGAAAAACCACAGGCTGATTTCAAAACCAGGGCGCCAATGTCCTTTTTCGATTCTACAGCCGCTGGAGAAACCATCAACAGATTTAGCCAGGATATGCAGCTTATTGACACCGAGCTACCTTATGATTTATTAGGGACCATCACCCAAATAATGATTGTTGCTGGAAGTTGCGGCATTATCATTTACGGATCCCCCTTCTCTGGCATTGCGATTCCCGCTGTGGGCTTCGCAGTCTACTTGGTCCAACGCGCCTATCTTCCCACCTCGCGCCAACTGCGGGTACTAGAGATCGAAGCTAAAGCGCCCCTGTTCTCCCACTTTCTCGAAACTCTCAACGGCCTTGCGACTATCCGGGCGTTGCGATGGCACGCGACTTATGCCCGCAAGAACCTTGAAGCGGTCAAGGTCAGCCAAAAGCCATTTTATCTACTTTTTGCGGCGCAGAACTGGCTGAATCTGGTTCTGGACTTAATCACAGCCGGACTTGCAGTTACTATTATATGTGTGGGAGTGGCTACAAGGTCCCAGGCTAATTCGACAATCGGGTTGGCCTTGTTTAGTGCTGCCAATGTTGGCTCGTCGGCCAAGCAACTGATTGCGCATTGGACCCAACTGGAGATTAGTATGGCCGCTATTGAACGAGTGCGTGACTTCACCCAGAAAGCCCCTTCCGAGGAAACCGCCTCAGAGGACCATCCTAGGTCAAAGCTTGTCGCAGGTGGAGATCCCACAGCATGGTATGGAGAAGGCAGTATCGCTTTTCGTAACGTGTCTGCCAGATACACGTGAGTTTACCTTATCGACCACGCTAGCACTTATGACAAACTTTTCTAACAATGCCAATTATCTACAGATCGTCTTCGCCGCTCGTCCTCCGTGAAGTTTCATTCACCATTCAGCCGGGTCAGCGATATGCGATTTGCGGCAGAACCGGAAGGTATGTGTAGTGCTCGCCAAGCACCCTTTGACATATCAGAGAGCCATAGTAGCTAACAGGTGGTGATAATAGTGGCAAAAGCACTTTGCTGGCGGCACTGTTACGTCTTATCAATCCACAAGGTGGGACAATATTGGTTGACGATATGGACATTTCTGAGATGAAGCCTGACCAAGTCCGCTCTCGATTCATCACCCTGCCCCAGGAGCCAGTGCTTATTGGTGGTACTGTACGCCATAATATGCGACTTTACGAACCTGATTGTGAGGACCAAGAAATAATTGCGGCGCTCGATGCCTCGGACTTGTGGGATACGATCCTTGCCAAAGGCGGGCTCGATGTCACTTTGACCGATGAGCTTCTGTCCCATGGGCAAAGGCAACTCTTCTGTTTTGCCAGGTCCACTTTACAGAAGGGTAACATTGTCATCTTTGATGAACCTTCAAGCCAATCAGATCGAGTTACTGAGCAAAAGATGGAGCGTGCCATTCGTGAAACGTTTCAGCGCCACACGGTCCTGTGTATTGCGCACAAACTTAGTACCATCCTGAGTTTCGACACTGTCATCGTTATGGATGCCGGCTCAATTGCAGAGTCAGGCAACCCTCGCGCATTGCTACAAAACTACTCCTCCTTGTTCTCCACGTTGATGCAAAGTCAACGTGATCAAGATGAGCAAACCTAGCCTGCTATAGAAAGTGGACGAAGGATATACATTACCCAGATACTAGCGCTAACGCTTCCATGGTATTAAGAAGGCGCAATATCAATCCCGAAACCCAAATTACGAGCAATATACTGTACTGTTACGCCAGCAGCGCTAGTAGCAAGGTGCATTCAACTTTTTGCACCTCACTGTAGATAGAATAGAGCAGATTAGTTTGACTTATCTGTTTGAATTAACTGATAATTCGTTACCATATGATTGACGTTCTATTCAAAATGCTCATTTCTTCGGCTTGCAAATCCTACAATGCCCACCGTCCTCTCTGTGGAAAGAAAACGAGCTCCGAAATATAGCTTGTGCACCACCACAGAATCTACATTCTTTAGCTTGTTTTCATACTAAAAAGTATTTTTAAAAATGAGAGAATTATAAGAAGGATTCGGATCTACTTTTGGTTTTAGAAAGCTGTGGAAAGAGATGTGGCTGTTTTATTCTTGAATAAAACTGATTTTGGCGTGGTTGATTTCGGTCTTTCTCTGGACCCCGCCCCCTTTTCTGACCTCGCTTAAATAACTGCATTCTGCTGACTAAGCGGTATTCAAAAATTATAAGAACCAGCCGCATAGCCATGTATCAAGCGTTCAACCCTTTAGACACATCCACACACATCAACCGAGCAAGCCATCTATCATTCATCAATATGCGCCATGACCGACACGACCATAAAGTCGCAAGCCAATATAGCTGTGACCTCCGACGCAATCACATGCTAAGCTTAATAATTCAGCTTACGATACCCCCTCCAAACAATACTTCGTGGACTACGACAAAATTTCCTCCTTGACTCAGTAGATAGTCTCTATTTGGCCCTTTCCATCATCAGTTTGCAGACACCCTTTCGGGAGTTAATTCAAAGCAGGACGCGTTCCGACAAGACGATCGTCTGAGTCATGTCCGGTAAGAGGTTTGCATCAACTTCTGTGCCGGGTCGTAGTCCCTTCTGCCCTTCCGGAAAAGATATGTCGTACTTGAGGACCAGGTTGGCGATAATTAGCTTGCTCAAGGCGCTCGCGTAATGCCTTCCGGGACAAGTGAGACGACCGCTACCCCACATGCCATTGCCGGGCTCGATGCCAAAGAATTCGCGCTCAGGCCCGAGGGGCAAGCCGTCTGCATCAAGAAAGCGGCGCCCATTGAACGTCTCTGGGTCCGCGTAGAACTCAGGGTCGAGAGCCATGCCTTCACCAGCCACGGCTATGTGTGTACCTTTCGGGATCCACGTCCCATCTGACAGGCCAAAGGACGAGGTGGCGACACGTGTGACAGCCACTACATGCACCAGTCAGGTTTTGGGATTCTTCAGTCCGAGATGTGAATACGTACAGCCTTCGGGCGCCAGCAAGCGCAACGACTCTTTCATGAAGCTGTCTAGAAGATGAAGTTTTCTAACGACCCCCAATGTCCATTGCCCGCCTTCACTGGCCAAGGCCTTGTTGGCTTCGGCGCGAATTTCGGCAATATACTCTGGTCTGGAGCAGAGATCATAAATGGCTTGCATGAGAGCATGGGTGGAAGTATTCAACTAATTTAAAAAGGTCATTACGGAGTCGCACGAGCATAAGGGGAGCCTCAATCAGGCGTGACAGTCTCGACTTACAGCTCCTGTAATGATGCCCACAATTTGCAATGCAACTTTTCTGGGAGATTCATTATATTCCGCCAAAAACTTCAGTATGTCAACGTCTTGATTGTCAGGTTCGCGTCGCCTCCGGATCGGCTCCTCAAGGAAACGCTCTGCTTTTGATAAGATCGCCTCCAACTGATTATTGCGCACAAGAAAGGGTTTGACGATGGGCCTGACAGAGCGCGGCCATTTCCAGAGTGCAGTGCGAATGCGCCAGGCTTCGGGGAAATATTCCATGACGATTTTGTCCCATCCGCCGCCGTGAGCGAGCTCTTCCCCAATGAAAACTGTCGAGGTAATACTAGAGACCATGGCGTAGCAGAAGTTGTGTACATTCATTTGATCTGTCACAACGATGAGTTAATCAACGTGGTGGCTTCATCCTCGCAACAAAATACATACTGCTATCTTTAGGAATTTGGCTGAAGATAGCCTCGCTTGTGGAGCGGTACTCGCGATGCATTATTGGGACAATGGATTCTAGTCGGGATCAAGATATCAGTCAAACTATCACGGGGAGTGTTTTTGGGGAGGGAGATTCAGGCGGTTCCTCACTGAGACTCCGCGTCAAAGGACCGCGAACAGCATCAATGTGCTGGCTGCCCTCCATGGCCAAATCCGCCCCAATGTGCTCGGAAACCCAGTATTCAGTTAGGACTTGCGCGTGGCTAAGCTTCGACTCGGGGAGCATGCGGATCTCAGGCAGAAACTTGGGCGCAATGACCAGCTGCTCCTTGTCAACTGTTCGGATGACGAAGTTCTTGTCTTTATGCTATTCGTGATGTGTTAGTTGAAGCATTTCATCAGCACATTTGTATGGTATGCCGCACCTTTCGGTAGCCCTCTCGCAGCAATGCTCGTCCATTCAACTGAAAGTCTTGTTTTGCAGCTTTGATGTTGAGCCTAAAAGGGCCCAGCGAGCGCCCTACTCTGATCCATTTCTTATGTTTCGAGGAAGTACCTCGTATTATCGCCAACAACCCAACAATGAGCGATATGCACACACTTGAAATAGTAATTACGTTGATCATTTTCACCTGCGTTTTGGAGAACGAGATACCAAGGGCGCATGAGACGACAAGAAGAAGGGTGGAATCTGTAATTTGAACGTGTAATTCATGGATGCCGCAGTACGACCTACGACACAGACCCTTGCTGCAGAATGGTATACTATGGAATCATACGTCCCGTCTTCAAATTCCTCCATCAACTTGCTAGACGCGGCGTGGTATGCCAATTAAAGCATTATCCAGCGATCCTGACATCCTTCATTCTTGCGATCTATTTCAGATTTATGACGGCGGCGGGGGATGATAGCGGGGGATTGAAGGATTATTTGCTCCTTCAATACAAGTGTATTATCATCAGACGAATTTGTGAGGTGCATAATTGTAGATGAATCCTTCGTCTATACGTACACTCACTAGGAGTGGCACCACTACATAATCCCCGTCTCCCACATCTCAGTAATAAACAGTGGTGCCACGACACGTGACCAAACCCCGTCTCTTGTTTTACAGTAACGACGTTGCGCATACTCTCCACCCTCAGAGAATGCATGAGAAGATACAGGCATGCCTGTGATACTAGCATAGAACTTCCTCCCCATACGACTCCCATTGACAACAAGCAACACTTGCACAATGTCGATGGTGCTCTTACCTACCGCGGCGGCTGCCTTGGTGGTTTGGTTAATAATTCGACAATTAGCCAAGTTAGCTAAGAAGCCGAAGCTCGATATGCCGTATCTTAACTTCAAGAATGACGACAACTCGATGCAACGGTACTTGCATAACTCGGAAAACATCCTAGAACAGGGCTACGAGCAGTATCTCAAGAAAGGCTTGCCGTATTCCATGTTCAATTGTATGGATGCTCCCACCCCTATGGCCGTGCTTCCCGTCAAGTATCTCGAGGAAGTTCGAAATGCAAGCTCCTCAAAGCTCAGCTTTACGAGTCTTCTTAATAAGGTAGCCCATGTCTCGGTGCATGGTTCATCTCTTGGTGGCGCAGCTAACAGTTTAACTTGGCTAGTTCACCGTTGCTAAAGATATCGGTGCCCCTTTGGCGACTGATCGCGTGATCCACGTTGTCCGGAAAGACTTGAATAAGTCGCTGAGTAAGTTCGTCCTGTCCTGTGGCAAATCACACACTTTTGGTCAGAATATTGACGAGGCATTACTGCTCAGACAAAACGACCGAACCCATCCAGCAAGTGTGCGGCATGGTGTTCGGGATGCTTCTCCCATCAAGCCGAGACTGGACGTCTCTTAATGCACATTCGCTCATCCTGCAACTCGTTTCTCAAATCATAGCACGCATCTTTCTAGGGCCCGAGCTGTGCTACAACCCAGAATGGCATGCGGTAGTCTTATCTTACGCTCAAGCTGGTCATGCAGCTTCCCAACGCGTTCGTGATGAGTATCACCCATGGTTACGATGGACAGCTAAGTACTTTGACAAGGATGTCAAGTCTATCTATGCTGCTCGCCGGAAGGGCGAGAAGCTTTTGGAACCTTTGATTGATGCTCGTATAGCCGATGACCGTGACCGAGCTGACGGTCAAGGGTCAGAGTTCAATGATGGGGTCCGGTGGCTCATAGAGGCGTGCAGGGCCGAGAACAAACCAATCAAGGCTGGAGAGATTATGCAAGATGAGATTTTCATTGTCGCTGCTTCTGTCGAAAGTACTTCCATGACGACACTTTCCATCCTATTTGATCTGATTGATCGGCCCGAGTCGCTGGCCGAGATCCGGGATGAGATTTCTCAGGTATATGCCGAGTATGGCAGCTGGACTCGCCAGGCCCTAGGAGCGCTTCGCATCATGGATAGCTTCATGAAGGAGAGCCAGCGGCTACACACCTCGCAACATAGTATGCAGAGAAGTTTCCCGAATATGGCGAGACATGTAAGCTGACTCTGATCTCAGACACCATGCAACGCAGGGCTCTCGAGGATTGGACCTTCAAAGATGGACTTCACATCCCAGCTGGCACGTCGATCTTCCTCCCTAGCAGGCTTCTTGGACGCGACCCGGACGTCCATCCTGATGGCGCCAAATTCGATGCCAAGCGTTGGAAGCGCAAGAGGGACGAAGGTGACGCCACCAAATTTCATTTCGCGTCGCTCCAGGAGGATATGTTGCCCTGGGGTAGCGGCCCTCATGCCTGTCCCGGACGCTTTCTTGTTCAAGACATCGTGAAAAGTTTTATCATTCACCTCGTCACAAAATACGACGTTAAGTTTCCTCAGGGCGTCGAAAGTCGACCGCCCGATATGCCCATGCAAGCCAGCTCTTTGCCAGATCGCACTATATCACTGCTCTTCAAGGAGAGGTAAAGATTGCAATGCTATCTTTCTAGGAATCTAGGCTAGCAGCAAGCGACTACAATCGAGCTATACCTGTGATGTGTTGGCAGTCAAGTCGATAAATTCAAATGGTCATCACTATTAGCTCACAACTCGCATTGGTGTTGTACCTGCCATAAATCAGTCTATACAAAAATGAAGTAATCTTGCTTCCTTCATGACTTGGGCAAACCACTATCACGCACTTTTCCTTGTTGATTGGAGAGTGTTTGGACGGACGGAAAGTATGCCTGGCGTTTGTTATAAAGGGATTGGGATTGTCTGGAAGTTGTAAAGAATCCTCTGATAGGGGCAGTGTAGAAATATTGGGGTGAGAGGGGATTTTGAGGGAGGAAAATTATGAATTTAGAGATTATCATGAACATGTAACATTCTATTTGACTTTACCTAGGCCTTAACTCACTCCGGGGTTGGGTCCAACGCAGAAAACATAGCTCAGTGTTCACAAAGGTTTCGACAAAACACGGCTCCGTTACAGCTCATGAACTCTTAGAGATGTGCACGACGCAGGAAACCGACTGCTTGAAACATCGACGACGCAGGGCGTTTGCGGGTCTATCCTTACCATGTCATCCCACCTCATCTTATTGTGGAGAGCAGAGTAAACAGAGACAAGGTCTTGTTTCTAGATTTTGCGCTTGTTCGCCCAGCTCCTCCAAAGGGCTACAGATCCTTGCCGGAACCGGCCCTGGAAATATCACAAGAGGCGGTGCTGAGACGGAACACTTCTCGGCCCTTAGCCTAGTATCTCAGCGCGAATTTGAAGATTATCACGAGATACCTCAATCGCCCGAGTCCGTTGTCCATATAAAATGGGTATGCACAATCTGCAAAACGCCTAGACAAGTAGTTGTCGATTCAAGATACTCGAGCAAAGTACGCAGTACGTGGTATGACTTGATGTATTGTATAATGTATCAAGCTATCAACTAGCGAGGTTTGATCTGCATATACTCTACGTCTAGGTATGGGCTAATTGGCGTTGAATTGCTGCAACATCGTTGGCAGCTTAGTATAAGCCTGTATGGCATCATTAGATTCGTTTTCCCTCACACCACGGCGGGCTCGCCCCTTGCGGCCTCGGCAAATGCATGGTCGATCAACACCGCAATTCGCCTGCAAGCTTCGTCGGCACTCTCCTCAGTAAGTAAACTGAAGCTCGCCCGAAGCTGGCATGTCTTTCTCCTACTAGGCATGAATGCCATGCCCGGTACGGCAACGACGCCAGCTGCGATAGCGGACTTGTTAAGAACTTCGAGACTGTCCTGGCCAGGGGGGAGCAGGAGGTTGATCCAGAGGAACATCCCGGCAGTGGGCACCTCCCAAGTCGCTTTTCCCTTGAGGTGCCGCTCGGCGGCAGCGACAAACATGTCCCGCTTACGCCGATAAAAGTCAGAGGCCTTGAATGTGTGCGCGAGGAAGCCTTCGTAGCCCCAATGCCGAAGAAGCGCTAGCGCGATGACCTGGGTTGTCGATGAAGCTTGGAGGCTGATGGGGTATCAGCGCACTCCATCAGGGATCTTTTTCAGTGGTGAAAGAGTGAAGGCGCCTTGTGGTACTTACTTGGTATTGGTAGTAATAATATTCACCTTTGGGAGGATGTGAGACGATGTTGTGAGAATTCCTATGCGCATCCCAGCGCTAACTATCTTGCTTAGAGAGTCAAATCGTAGCACACGGCCAGTTTCGCCGTTGACATCAGACTCGAGGGACAAGTAGCTACGAGATTTAGTAGCAGGGTCCGCAAAATCAAGGAAGTAGTAAGCATCATCCTCGAAGATCATGAAATCGTACTTCTTGGAGAGACGCAGGCTGGCGTCACCGTTAGCTAGACGCCAAGGTAACGTTTATCAGAATTCTAAAAATGCTACTGACATTTCAATCTTGCGTTCTTGTGTGCATGACCGCCCTGTTGGGTTGGAGCCCGTTGGAACCGTATATAGGACACGGGGTCGGGCTTTGTCAATTGGCCACGTAGATAGTACCCGATCGACCTCCATTGGGTCCAAACCTTCAGCGTCAGCGAACACCTCTAGCCGAGAGCGTTAGCAACGGGCTGAGCCGGGTTGGTACTATGTGTGAGATACCCACCAACGAGGTTGTGGCTGTCGGCCCCAAGGAATCCCAAGGTACCCCTAGAAATACACATGTTAGTACGAGATATGAACGTTCCCAAACTTGAGTCGACATACGAGTATGCCGGCCTACCATATAATATTAGTGACAAGCCATTATACGGGCCAATGGGTGGATACATACGTGTCAATGAGAATGGAATCACCTGGATCCGTGAACACTTGGAATGCCTTGTGCAAAAGGTCCTGGCTGCCGCTCCCGATAGCGCAGCCCCATGTGCGGGCAGCTCCTAGGTTGTGCATCTTCACCTGAAGGCCCTCAAACCACTATGCTAGATGTTAGAACATTTTTCACACTGAAGGAGGAGAAGTATTCTTGCTCTACGCAGGTCTGGAATACCACCTGGCATGAGGGCGTACTGGAATGCGTCGTGTAATTCTGTTTGGTTCAACTCAAGCTGCTCATTGGTTCCCTTGAGAGATATTGAGATGCCGGAAAACGGAAAGCAGTCCGGATTTGGGCTTCCTACGACGGGCAATCAACAACTGCGAGTAGGGTCGTGCAACGGCGTTGCCTTTGCTTACCTACGAGGAGGGAGATCATGCCCGGCACGTCCTCGAGAGGCAAAAGGCTTGAAACTGCGACGCATTGTCAGAACATTTCGACTCGTTGACAATGCAATGAGGGGCCAGACTTGATGCCGGCTCCCATTTGCGTATCCGCTGTGAGAGTAACTCCGTGGGATCATAGGAAGGGACATCCTTGACGAATAGCTCTTTGTTGACCTGCGCTCCGGTCACGATGGCCATGGTGAAGTTGTCTTCCTTGCTTAAGAAGGCTGATTTAGACGGATAATAGTAACCTTGCTGTGATAATGTACGCTCTTGCTAGGTCGCTGAGAAACAGATTCTGACAACAAGGGAAGAATTACTCAAAAGTGGGCGCTTCCAGTATAAGGTTGAGCTACATTACAGGGTATTCGCCCCACCCAGTTTCCTTCGTAAAGTAGATCAAGGGGGTAGAGCTAATCCAATGTACCACGATAATCAGCTTCCAGATCAAGGGTTAGATCGTCTTTTTGAAGCAAAAAGACTCGTAACTGAGAGCATTTGTCGTACCCTCCACTTTTGTTCTTCGATTAGGGCCGTACCAATCATGTAAGCCCAAAAGAGAGGATCTTATCTCGGCTACCTTGTCAGCCCCCTATTTACCCCAAATTACCCGAATATTCTCAAATGTACACGCCAAGACAACTGCCTTGCTTCTCTTGAAAGGGTTTACTCTTAAACCTCATGCAGGTCAGAGGGCACTTAACGAATTTGGGACGAATAACATCTATTTTAGAAAGTGCTTGATCTGTCGCTTTCACACAGTCTTGTCCGTCCATCCAGGGGACTCCTAGACTCGGTGGGAGGAATGTTATTGTCACGTACTGGTTCGTGTGCGCATACTGAAGCACCGGATCAAAAGGGAGGCTCTGAGTACTCCTGAATCACAGGGGTATCCATTTTTGGCCTTTGACTTTATTTCCAGGATCCTTCAATCCCTTGTGCCATTTCACACAGCGTCGGGTGGCGCCACCGCGGTAGCGGGAAGAAGGATGTCTATTAGCGAGCGGCGTAGAAAGCTGCCTAAATACCTAAGCTAAGGCATCCATTTTCTCCCTCCCCTGACGTTTTGACTCATTACTAATAGCTTATGCGAGCTAAACTGGACTCAAAATCAAATAATAGAAAGTAATCAAACAAAAAACGCATTTAGATTTTGCCCCCAAAATAGACAAGGCTCGTTGGAATCACGTGAAGACAAACTAGTTATGAACTATCACAGGCAATCATGACTAAGCGGAGTTTTAAAACAACATCATGCGTTGTCTGAAGACAGGAAAAGATTCCACTCCATTACTTTTCAAACGCTGCCACCCCTCTCAAGTGTCACGTCGGCCGTCTCTTACATGTAATTCTGCGATCCCGTCGAAAATCTCCGCAAAACCCCGTGCAAGCTTCGGCTCTGATGTCTCCCTGGGCTGCGCTCCTTCTTGCCCTCAATACCTGCAACGAAGCACAAAAGCTTGATTATTTCCCGCAAGTGCGGCCCTCTAGGTCAGGACATCATTCATGTTTGCAGCTCAAGGAAATACAAAGGTTGTCAGAGGTTTGCGTTCTGGGTATCCAGGAGTAGGTCTAGGCTTGATCAGCCTGAATGTCCTCACAGACACAACAGTTGATTCATTGTTTTTATCTATTTGATTAAAAACTTTTCCTTAAGTCGCTCAACTGCCAATGCACCCAGAACCTCCATTGTGTTACTCTTGTCTGCTAATTCCAGGGCCGTAATGTCGATGGCCAGAGCCTGCTTCCACCAATTGCGAATCTCAATCGCGACCAGCGAGTCTGCGCCCATGTGTATGAGCGTCTGAGATGTGTCTATAGCGATATCTGCTTCTTTCATGAGGAACGTGAAGATACGCTTGGCAATTTCCTGCGCCAAAAACGTCGCAGTTGCAGGATCATTGAGTTTCTCCGGCTCGCTCGACAGCGATCCCATAAAGCTTCGAAGACCTTCAGTGGCTGTCTCAGTGCCCTCCGCCGTGGCGCCCTCATTGTTTCGGAAGATGGACAGCCGCGGGTCGCGCCGCCAAGATAACGTATTTTGTGGATCCGACAGTGGGCGACTTGTCTCATTATACAGGATTATCTGTGCGACATCTTGGTATGCCATGGTCGAACTTGATGCTGTGGGCGATATGTACTGCTTCTTTGACCGTTCAACCGAGAGGTGGAGGCCTTGGAGAAAGTCTCCCTCACTCATGAAACGAGTAATGGATCTCTCGAGGCGTTCTGCGACGTCCTTGGTCGATGCGACGTAGCCGACGTCCCCGACTGCAGCAATGTCCAGGACCGCGGCAGGAAGACCCAGCCCGTGGCGGAAGTGTGTAAAGGAGTCGAGAAAAGAATTTGCTGCTGCGTAGTTGGCTTGCCCGTAAGCACCCAAAGTCCCGCTTGTCGAGCCGAACATGACGAAGAAGTCTAAGTCTTTAGGAAGCAGTTCGTGCAGATTCCAAGTTCCCCGAACCTTGGAATTTGTGACCGCCGTCCAACCGTCGTGATCTAGATTTATGAATCCAGTATCACGCAGCACCATGGCTAACTGCAAGATGCCCTTGATCGGGCGGCCCGCCTCTTGGACGGCTGCCACCACCTCGTGGACAACATTGAAGTCGGTCACATCACCAGCAAAGCATTGTAACTCGCAACCTCGCTCGCGCAGCTCATCTACAAACCGATGATGCTCATCTTTGGTTCCCGCAGACGGTGAAAGGACTGCGAGATGTCGAGCACCGTGACTTACCATCCAGGAAATAGTCGATCGGCCCAAACCACCCATACCACCTGATAGCATGTAGACCGCGTCAGGGTTGAATATTGGCTTGAAGCTCGGCAAAGTCAAGGGGAGGACGTCAGGGCTGACAGGCATCTTGATGACAATTCGACCCCTGTGGATACCTTTTTGCATATAGCGGAAGGCATCCTGGATTTTGTCGGCCTCGAAGACAGTAGTCGGATGTAACGGGAAGATTTTGCCGTTTCTGAGGAGCTCTACCATTTGAGCCAGCAACGGCGCAACCTTAGACTTGCTGTGCGTGGCGAGGGCAGCCATATCGATACCGAAGAAGGCCCGGTTATCCGCAAACGGACGCATTGCTAAGTGGCCACGGCCCAGGAAGTCTCGTTTTCCAAGGTCAAGCATACAGCCCTCAGATGCAACGCACTTCCAGGAGGCATGGAGTAGTTCGCCCGAAAGCGAGTTGAGGACGACGTCAACACCGGCCCCATCAGTGACGCGCATTATGTCCGCCACGAAACTGTCATTGCGGGAGTGGAAGATGCGATCTCGTGGCACACCGAGCTCCATGTTGAGCCAGTCGACCTTGTCCTCTGAGCCTACGGTGCAGTAGAACTCAGCGCCCAGCCAGCGCGCGATGTGTATAGCTGCAATGCCCACACCACCGGCCGCGCTGTGGATCAGGAGCCTCTGGCCGGGCTTCACATGAGCCTTCTCGACAAAACTCCACAAGACGGTGGCATACGGGATGATCAGGCCTGCCGCATCCTCGTCGTTTACATTTTCAGGGGCCCTCACAACCAATTCTGCCGGCAGCTGCAACTCAGTAGCGAAAGCACCCGTCGGCATCTCCATGAATATGACGCGGTCACCAACAGAAACGTGCTTGACATTGTCGCCTACGGCCGTTACCATGGCCGTGGCCTCGCAACCGAGGCCATGGTAGCCATCGCTGTCCGAATTACCCTCGGGGTCCATGATTCCCATCGCCTCAGCAACATCGTGGAAGTTCATAGCTGCGAAGGTGACGCGAACTTGCACGTCTGCGGCAGCTAGCTGTGGGAGCATGTGGCCGGTCCAACACATAGACTGCAGCATGCCCGGCTGTCCTATTGCAAGATGCTTACCTTGAGGCTCAGGAGCCGCATCGGCCAGCGCCTTGTCGACGGATAGCGTATGGATTCGGCTCACCAGCACCTGTCCGTTACGCCAGACGTATTCGGAGTCTATGTCAAGACTGTCATCATCGTCGGTTGCCGTCTTTTGCGCCTGCTGCACATTGCTTAATACCCGCGCCACGGCGTGGGTCGCCTCCTTGTCGAGCTTGTCTAACTCAAGGGTGACAAAGTCAATGGCCAGCTCGCCGCGAATACATCTCGCCATTCCCAAGATTTTGCCGTATTGCGGATCAGAGCATTCTGTCTGGGCGGACCGCATTAGCCAAAGCACCGCCTGTCCCGACACATCTCCCACGACATCAATAAACCTAGCCAGGTCTTCCGCGTTAACGTCCGCCAGTAGTGGAGCACGGTCCTCGTCGACATCCATAAGCGAGACAATATCTTGGCCATCCGGCAGCTTAGCCCCCCAAACGTATTCGTCCAGGGTGTATCCTTTGGCCTCAAGCGCGCTCTTAACTTCTTGTCCAAAATGACCAAGTTCGGCGCTAGGCTTCACGAGAGTGATCTTCATGGCAGTGTCGTCGAACTCGGAAGTGTTTGTAGATCGCGCACGTGCCACAATATTGCTGACGGTAAAAAAGTCTGGATGCTTATTGTCACGGACGGAGGACTGGATGCCGTGGAAGCCGCTCTGCCGCAGTCTGACATCCCATTCTTCTTCGGAAACTACTGGACGATCAACACGGCCATCTTCAATTCCGCCCCACCATCCCTCGAAGAGACCAAAAATGAGATCGGGATATCTCGCATCTGCGCGCCAGCAGGATGTATCAGTTCGCTGTTTAATGCTGCTGGAGAGCATAGGATTTGGGAGGGAACTTACCCGAACAAACTTCCTGCAGATATATCTGGCCATCCGGTTTCAGTAGTGTCCGACAGTTATTCAACGTCTCGTTCAAGTTAGGAGTAGCATGTAAGACCTAGATGGCCATAGCGGCCGAGCACGTCAGTTCACTTACTTAGTCAACAACGACTAGGTGATTGCTCCAGAGTCAACTTACATTGGAAGCTAAAATCAAATCGTACGATGCAGCCTCGAACCCTTGTTTGAGCGGGTCCGCTGTAATGTCACAAACATTAAACTTGAGGTTTTGGTATTGACTGAAGCGTTCCTTGGTTTGATTGACAAAACCAGCAGAGACGTCGGTGATGGTGTACTCTCCGTACAAACGCTCTCCGTCGCTGGAGTGCAGGGACTCTAGCACAACTGCAGTCAAACTGCCTGTGCCAGCGCCTATTTCTAGGATACGGAGCTGCGGCTTGTTCAGACCTAGGACGCGAAAGAAATCTCTATTATCGGACCAAGCGTTGTATTCGTTGTAGACGTTCTGGAGCGTTTCGTCAGCCAGAAGAAGGTCCAAGAAGGCTTCTCGACCTTCAAGAATATCTTTGATATTGGTAGAGGCGCGCCAGAGCGCCTCAATTATATTCTCCACCGGGCCGCCCCTGCTCAGTTCTCTCCATTCGGACAACTTCTTTTCTCGAGCTTCTCGACTAAGGGCCTTAAGCTTCACGGCTTCGGGTATCTTGGATTGACCCTGATCGACCCGATTCAACTGCTTTGCTACTCCAGCCAAAAAGTGCTTGAAAAAGGGCTGTGTTAGAGACGTGACCGTAGCTGCCGCATTTTGGATCTCGACTGCGCACAGTAGGCAAAATTGTTCCGCGAATATAACACTGGCGGTCATGTCTCCAGCAGGACGTATCAGTGTCTCCGGAGGGGCAAAATCAAAAGCCGGATGCCATTGGACCGACCAGGCGTTCAATGCAGGTGCCTGCTTCTTGATTGATCGATCCATTCTTGTGCCTTGGAACCCACTGAGCACAAATGCCACGTCATTGTCCTTTGCTACCCCGTACGAATCGCCCAACGCCAATACAGGAGACTCATGGGCAGTGGTGCGAATACGCAGGGTCGTTCGACTGCCACTGGCGCCGACGTAGAATTGCTCGATGAATGTGGGGAGGAACATCTTGTCTAGTTTACGATACTCGCCATTTGTCGCTGCAACGGACCACGATTGTAAGACGATATCTAGGGTGGATGGGTGAAGTGCGTACATCTCGCCGGCGTCCTGTCGATCGGCAATGCTGGCTGATGCACTCATATCAACGGGACTCGCGCTGATGTTCTCTAGCCCAATAAAGCGATTGCTGTAGTTGAGACCAGCGCGCGACAGTGTTTGATACCAGCGTTTTGAATCGACCTTTCGTACAAGTGGTGCAACTTCTGGGAAGGTTGGACGGGCCACAGCACATCCATCGGTGACCAAGCCCCAGCAGTGCTTTGTCCAGGCCCCCTTATTCTCAGAGGAAATGGAAAACTCCCACCACTTGCTGTCATTTGAGTTGGTCAGAGAATGCTTCCGCAACGTAGTCACGATCTCGATGCCCTTGCTCTCGTCAAGGAGCATTGCAGTTGCGATGTTGACATGTTGCACTGTGTAGGCCGTTGAGCCCGTCAGCTGTGAAACGGCCGTGCCTGCAATGGCAATGTACCCAGCTGCCGGAAACACAATGTCCTTTTCAACACAGTGATCTGCCAACCATGATACATCGCCCACTTTGATAAAGTTCCTCCACGCGGGCTCGACATCGCTGCTCTCAAGGACACGCTGGCCAAGTAACTCATGTTTGCGGTGCTTACGGAATCTCCAACCAGCCATCATCCGGGTTTCGGACCAGTACGAGTTTCCATAGTTCCAGGGGTAGGTGGGCAGGTCCGGCAAAGTGAAAGCATTGTCTGATACGGGCACTTGAGGCGTAATGCCGAAACAGTAGAGGTTGCCGATAGCCTTAAGGAATGCATGGGAGGCGTCTTGGCCACGTGCGGCGAGCGAGGTATAAGGAGCCGAGTGGTTGGTCTCCTTGTATATCTGTCTGAGGGGACCCGCTAACGCCGAGTGGGGACCAATCTCCAAATGCGCCGTGTTGGGCATATCGGCTAACATCTGTGATATTGCGGTGCGGAACAGCACTGGCTTTTCAATATTGAGCTGCCAGTACTGCGCACCTAAGGCTTTGCTCTCGCGCACCTGTCGGCCGTAGACTGTCGAATAGAACGGCACATGGGGAGGCTTTGGCGCCAGATGTGGTTCAACGAGAGATTTGTAGAGGTCCCCAATGGTTGCTGTATGATGAGAATGGTAGGCTATCGGTACACGAACTTGACGGACGAACAAATCTGGGTGCGCTTCCTTCAGGCTATCCATGGTCTCTTCCACGGCCTTCAGGTCACCGGAGATGGTTACGCTGGTGTTGCTATTCTCGCAAGCAAGCACGGCACCGGGTTTCAGATGCTGCTCAACCTTGTCGCGTCCCATGCCAACAGCCGCCATGGTGCCGGGAATCTTGCAGCGCGCGCAAGCATAGCCACGGTAGTAGGCAGCAATAATCGCCTCTCTCCTCGTGAGTACACCAGCAGCGTAAGCGGCTGCCACCTCTCCACTCGAGTGTCCAACGACGGCGGCTGGCCTGATGTCCCATGCAGCAAGGGAATCAACATAAGCGGCCTGCACAGCAGCACATATGGGCTGAGAGCGGTTCGTAGGATCCAATAAATTCTTGTCAGCCTCGTCGGCCAACAACATCTCTTCAAGAGTCCACTCGGGCGGATGCTCGATCGATCTCAATACTTTGTCCATGTCCCGGATGCTCGCAGCGAACTCGGCATTTTCCAGCATCATTTCGCGGCCCATACCAACCCATTGCGCGCCTTGACCCGTGAAGACAAATGCAACTTGACGAGCACCTTGGGTCTCTGACGGAGCTGCAAGCTCGCCAAGGATCAGACCATCTGCGATACAATAACTCCCTAGCTTCAGGCGTTCCCTTCGCGAGGCAAGAGTATAGATCATGGACTCGAGATGTGCTGGATTATTTTCTAAGTACTGTCCGTACTTTGCCGCCAGTTCCGTGATGGCAGGTGCGCTATTACCCGATAGCAACAACAACGACTTGTGTTTAGGAGCTACAGCATGACCGTTGCCGTTGCCATTGATCATTTGACGGCGGCACCGTGATGGGACTCCCATCGAGTCTGCGGAATCGATAACCATCTACAAGACGTGGATGTGTCAGCGGTGGTGCTACTATTAACATGACTAAGGCGAAAATTCGAGCTACTCACATGTACATTAGAGCCTCCCAGACCAAACGAGTTCATGCTTATGCGTTCACGGGTGCCCTCGGGCCAGTGCAATGACTCTATCGGGACGTGAAGATTACGATCCCACGGAACTAGAACACAAACGTTAGTGTAAGCTCTGCCCAACAAACCGCAAATAATTAGGTAATTAAAGACTCACTCTTTGGATTTGGCTTCTCAAACTTGATGTTCGGCAAGACTGTCTTATTTTCGAGAGCCACGACAGATTTGATGATGCTACTTAGGGCGGAGCTACCCTCTCCATGGCCCAAATTGGGCTTCACAGACCCAATGTACACCTTGTCCTTGCCACCAAAGCACTTTGCAATAGCTGATGTCTCTAATGGATCGCCGACTACTGTTCCAGTGCCATGAAGTTCGATAACCTTAGTCTCTGCAAGCGACAATCCTGCGGACGCGTATGTTTGGCGGATCAACGCCTCCTGTGCGACGGCGTTGGGAGTGCCAAAGGTCCTGGAACCGTCACCTCCGTCAGCATTGCTGTCACAGGCACGGATGACGGCGCGGATGGGGTTGCCGTCGCGGATGGCGTGGTCGAGCCGCTTAAGGTACAGGGCGCATACGGACTCTCCGCGGGCAAAGCCGTTAGCACTAGCATCAAACGTTTTGCAATTGCCATCAGGTGCCAATAAACCCAACATTGACATTGAGATGCTTGTTCGGGGCGTGATAATGACATTCGCGCCGGCCACTATAGCTGATGGGCATGAGCCTGAGCGGATGGACAATACAGCCTGGTGTACCGCCTCGGCCGTAGCGGAACAGGCGGTCTTGATGCTAACACTGGGACCTAGTAGATTATACTCAAAGGCAAGCCGGTTTGAAAGCGCAAAATCCGACTTGCCCACCATCAAATATGGCTGGTGATTCAGTAGGTCGATGTTCTGTAGGTCTTGCCAATCTTCCGTGAAGTCCCCAACAAAGGTGCCGATATTCCTCCCTCGGAAATCGGCTTCGCCAGCGCTTTCAAAGGCCTCGCGCGTCACCTCGAGGAGCAGGCGCTGACTAGGATCCATGGTGGAAAGTTCGGCGTTGGATATGCCGAACATGGAAGCGTCAAATTGAGACAAATCGACGTCTAAGTAATATCCATATTTAGTGATGATGGTGCCGGCCTTTCCAGATGGATCATAGTAGGCCTCGACATTGTATCGATCTTCAGGGACTATATTTCGAGCATCTCCCTTGTTTGCGAGAAATTCAAAGAGATCGGACGAGCTTCGGATTCCGCCAGGTAATCTTACGCCCATGCCACAGATGGCGATGGGTGTATTGTTCAAGTCCTCGTGTCCTGTGGCAGAGTTTGTCCCGTTGACATGGACGCCATTTGTTCCATTAACATGGACACCATTGGTCCCATTAACATGAGCACCGTTTGTTCCGTTTATATGGGCACCGTTTGCCCCGTTAATGTGGGTGCCATTTGTTTCGTTGATGTTGGCACTATTCATCTTGTTCTCGACTGGTCCGTTCGTAGCAAAGTCATTACTTGGTGACATACTGCAGAAGTAATAGGTGGTAATGAGTGAAGACGAACGAATAGTGGAGATAGCGGACTTAGGTAAATATGTAATGGGTATTTATGTATAAAAAGTGAAAATCATTGTTGGATGTTGACTATTTTACTTCTTCATCGATGCAGTCTTTCCTGGCGTCTCGTTTTGCAAATGGCAATTTCAATGGATGGAAGTGCTGATACTGTACTTACAGGGGACTAATATTTCGCTTGGTGTTATTTTTATCCTCGAGCATGGAGGAGCCCCAAAATCAGGAAGCGAGTGGTGGCATCATGCTGGCAGCACGCAGCAATTGAAGGATCACTCGAATTAAGCGTGGTGGCATCATGTACAGTCATTATCACAACTTCTACAACGTTGGATTAGTGTTCACGGATGTATCACCGTACAGGGCCTCTCATGTTGTGTCGATCAACTATGCACCCGCCACGTGTGTACCTTGTTTAATCATGGACAAGGGTGAAGATTCTGAAGAGCAATATACAGTTTCAAAGTCTCCAAAGTTTCCCCAGCAGCAACGAGAACATGTCATCCCCCCCAAAAAGCAAATTTGACGGTTTCGAGAGGACGGATCTAGTTTATAGCACAGTTGCTGACCATCAAATCTGGACATCCATCTTTACGCCCAGAAAATTGGCCGAGGATCGACGTGGCGGTGCCCACACCAATGTCCGCGTGTTAGTCTTCTGGCATGGAGGAGGCTTTATTGTCGGAGATCGTCTGTACGAGCCGTGGTGGCCGGATTGGCTACTCGAGTTTGCCTTATCGCAGAACGCTATGATCGTGGCGCCTGACTATCGTCTTCTGCCCGAGGCGACCGGCGCCGACGTTATGGACGATATGGACGCTTTCTGGACCTGGTTCCTCGGTGCTCTGCCAGGCGTGGCCGAGTCCGAGTCATGGAGTGTGCGGCCGCACATGAACCGCATCATCTGCGCTGGACACAGCGCCGGAGGAATCATTGCCTTGCATTCCGCTCTTGAACGCCCTGACGTGGCTGTTAAAGCTGTCGTGTCGCTCTACGGGCCTCTCTACAGCAATGTTCCAGAGCTCAAGATGGCGCGGCCGAGAATGATTCTAGGATCCTTGCCTCCTCCGCCGCGACAAGCAGAAGCCAATATTCGATCGTATATTCAGCGCACCAAGGGAACGGTTCGAACGCACGGAGACGTCATGGAAATGTGGGGGTTGGTCGCATGTATTCTGCAACAGGGTCGGCTGCCAAGAATGGTGAACCAGAGGCTCGATCCGCGGCTCGATACTATTACCAGCATCAAAAGGAGAAGTTGCCCGCCTATTTGGGTAATTCATGGACAGAATGACTCGGTGGTAAGCAAGAATGCGTGATCATTGTTAGCTGTCTACGAAGGTACTTGCTGATTATTGTTGGTGCATTTGATCCAATAGGTCCCGCCGACTTGCTCTACAGAATTTGTGAAACGCATGGAAGAAATTGTACCCGACGTGCCCAAGATACTATCTGTGCTGCCTGGCGAGCACAATTTTGACGCTTCATTGACTATGCAAGAACCTTGGATCGCGGATGGTTGCAATTTCCTTCTTAAGTATTGGTAGACGCAGAGTTTCAAGAAAAAAGCAATAAGATCAGGAATTGCAGCTTGCTTGCAGCATTTTAACTTCATCTGATAGTATCTCGCGTATTACTTTTGCTTTGATTAAGCTGCAATATATTAAGTAATACTTTTAAGATTTTTTATTATGCTTGAATATTATATCTAAGTAATCGATCAAGGGAAGACTGCAAACTGTTGTGAATAGCAAGCCAAATGGGACTAGCCTAGTTCGTCTGCCACCATAGAGGCACGTGACCCAAAATTACGCGGAAGACTTGAACCTCAACCTCAACCTCAACATCTTCTCTTGGTTACTATGAACATACATCATCGGTGTTCTACCTTAGAGCCCATAATGATGCTCACCATGATCCTATCAAGGCCTGATATCTCAAGTTTTGCTATACAAAATGTCCCAGAGACTGATGATCCTTCCACCAAGCCTTCTGGGTGGCACCACCGTGGTGCCATACCATCAAGCCGGGGACAGAAGACAACCGGTCGGGTCGCTGGAGGATCGCCCGGGTACCTGAATTTACAACCCTGGCTCGTGTGTCTATCGCATTGCATTGCATTGCATTGTACCACTAGATTGCTGACTCAACTATAGTATCCCGGTATCTGTGTGTTGCAAGAAAGGACGAAACTTGACATGCGGCCTCGCAACGTCTGATCACAATCTTTATCGCTATCACTCAATCCCCAAAAGCACTTTGCTTCCACTCTCACTACAAATCATCATGGTACCATCCTTAGATCACGTGGTCAGCGAGCGGCAACAGCACGACGTACCTTCCCTGAAGCTTAAGCTCGAAAGTTTGGCAGCTACTGCTCTCGATATTAGTCCACGCAAGCTTCGAACTAAAATCAACAAAAGCTGGCTCGCCCTTGGTGGAGATTCCCTCACTGCTGTTAACTTCATGGGATATTGTCATGAAGCTGGCATTGTTGTTGATATTGCAGATATCTTGCGAGCTGAAAGTCTTGACGACTTGATCGATCGGATTGAACAGTCTCAAAAATATAAGCAACCGGCCAGCAATGGCATTAAGAGCTCGTACAGTCCGCCTCAGGGGCCCCTCTTGGACAGGCTGCGAGGCGTTTCGCGCGGCCCTCTTGATGAAATTCAATGTATCGGACCTTGTTCGCCCATGCAGGAAAACTTCATCGCCCTTCAAAGCATTGATCCTCGGGCATATCAGCTAAAGCTTGCGGTAACAATATCTTCCACCGATCCTGCAGTCGTATTGACTACCGAAACTGTCAGAAATTCGTGGATTGCAGTGGTGAAAAGGCATGCTGCTCTTCGGACTGAATTCGTGGAGAGCGTAGATCGCCCTGGAAAACTTGACCAGGTTGTGTGGAAGGACATCGAACCCCAAATTAGCATCTCACCATTCTCAGAGGCCGATAATAAGACCTCATTTGAAGCCTACGGCTCCAAATTTCCACATCATTTAATTCTGGGACAAGCGCCAGACAATAAACTGTCTATAAGACTAATCATATCGCATGCTGTTGTTGACGCCGTGTCGATTGAGAGTCTTTTCCGCGATCTTTTCCGAAGACTGAAAGGAACACTTCCTGCGGATGAACAGATGCAATGTGGGGATTTTCTGCAAGCTCAACATCCTGACACATCACACGAGGCTCTCTCGTACTGGGCTCACTACATAGAGGCCACCGAGGGCAGTTTCTTGAGCAGCCCCAGCTCGAAAACGAGTCCGGTAGGCCTATACACAGTCGACCAAATAATGCCTATCCCGCTGGAACTGGCTCAGAACTTTTCGGACCAATCCAACGCTACATTGGTAAACGCATGCCAGGTCGCATACGCGCTCGTACTGCGTTGTTACACCGGTGCCAGCAATGTCTGCTTCTCGTACACAGCGTCAGGCCGACAGAAGCGTATCAAGGGTTTGCAACACGCTGTTGGTAACTTTGTTAATACCCTTCCTTGTCATGTTAAACTTGGCGGGGGGATAACTATTGCCGAGGCCTTGGAGATCACACAAAGCGATTTCTTAGACAGTCTACCTTACCAGGGAACTAGCTTGACCGGCAACCAGGAGATGAGCGGGCCCTCGGTGCGTCAGCTCAGCGACTCACTCCTGTCATTTCAGCGCGGAGTGCCTGAAACAGAACTTGCTGAGGCGGGATTTGCGGTGGATGTCGTGTCTTGGGAGGCCCCATCGGATGTATGTGACATGCTTGATTAATATCCATCCCAAGCAGGAACTGACATACCATTCACAGTACAACTACACTCTGGCGATTACCCTTGACAAAGGGCGGCTGGGGCTCCGATTAAGCGTGTGGGAGTCGCTGACGTCAAGGGAAGATGCAATCAACATGATGGAACTTTTCCGCGACAGCTTAAATTTCGTGCTCCAAAATGCGGAAAAGCCTTGCTCGGAATTTTGGGGACTGACTACGCAGGACCAAGCGAAAATACTTGCTCGCAATGGTAGCCCATATGCCGTCAAAGGCAATTGCGTTCAGGACCAGGTCTGGGCTACGACGCAGCGGCAGCCTGACCTACCAGCTGTTAACGCATGGGATGGAGAGCTAACATATGGCGAACTAAACGCCTCAGCCCGTCGACTGGCTGTTAACCTTATCCGTTTCGGTTTAAGGCTTGAGGGGAAGATTGGTGTTTGTATGGACAAGTCCCGCTGGGTCCCGGTCGCTATGCTGGCAATCTTGCAAGCTGGAGGCGTCGTGGTACCCCTTGGAAACCAGGATCCACTGAATCGGATCCAAACTATTGTACGCAATGCCGGCATATCCATATTACTAGCCGATCGAGCCCACGCCACACGATTGGAAGGCATCGTGCCTCACACATTCATAATAGATACTCCTTATTTGGGTCAGCTGCCGTCACCTACGAATACTACTTGGCCCAGCGTGTCGTCAGACAATGCAGCCTGGATTGTTCATACCTCCGGAAGCACAGGAGTTCCAAAGGCTGTTGTACTAGAGCACAAGACGCTATGCGCAACGATGTATGTTCAAGCAGCCCGCTATGGAATGGGACCTTCGACGCGGGCTCTACAGTTTTCTGCGCATACTTTCGACGTGGTTGTGAAGGATATATTCACAACTCTAAGTTTCGGTGGATGCGTCTGTATTCCCTCGGAAAGCCAACGGCTTAACGACCCTGGAATGGCCATCAAAACCATGGGAGTAAATTTTGCAACATTAACTCCGACTGTTGCATCATTACTCGATCTAGGAGACCTCCCTGCTCTCGATACGATAGTGTTAACAGGCGAGGCTGTACAACCCGCCGTTATACAGCCATGGTTAAAAGAAGGGCGTGTGAAGATATTCAATGGCTACGGCCCCTCCGAATGTTCCCACGTCTCGACAATTAACGGGCCTATAACTCGTGCTGAGGATGCATCAAACATCGGATTTCCAGCCGCGAATTGCCTTTGGATAGCAGACCCTCTAGATTTTAACCGCCTGAGCCCTATTGGCGCTGTGGGAGAGCTATTGATCGAGGGCGCCATCGCACGCGAGTACCTGCACGACCCAGAGAAAACAGCAGCTGCCTTTGTGATAGACCCGGGCTTTGTAAAGAGGCTTGGCATAGCGCCCGGCCGGCGTATGTATCGTACAGGCGATCTGGTCCGACAAAATAAGGACGGCTCATTGACTTACCTGGGTCGTAGAGACACGCAGCTCAAGGTCCGGGGCCAGCGGGTTGAGGTAGGAGAGATTGAGAGTCGGATCTCACAGTCGTTGCCTGGTATCCCACTCGTATGTGTCGATCTGGTCCAACCACGCAACGATGCCTTGGGATCATCGATACTTGTAGCGGCGATTGACATGCACGAGGCGGCTTCTCAAGGGGGTTCAGTACCAGGCGCACTTTGCGAGACATCTGAAAGTCTGAGAGACTCATTGCAAAATCTTCATTCCAAGCTTGTTGATGAACTTCCTCTCTACATGGTGCCAAGCCATTTCGTGCCCTTTGTATCTCTCCCAACAAATGCTTCCGCGAAACTGGACCGACGAGCTACGCGCACAATACTCGAGACATTGACGGAAAGTGAGTTTGCACTGTTCAAAAAGAAGGATGGGACGGGCATCATATCAACAGAGACAGAGAAGAGACTCCAGGCAGTCTGGGCCGAGGTACTCAAGCGCCCTATAGCGGATATTGGTAGTAACGACCACTTTATGCACCTTGGCGGTGACTCTGTGGTTGCTATGCGCATGGCTGCAATTGCTCGGAAGAGGGATATATCCCTTTCCGTCTCCGATATCGTTCAACACCCACGACTGGCCGACCTAGCACGGATTGTGGATGGCTACAATCATGCGGCCGCGAAAGCAGCTGTGGAAGATCCTGTGCCCTTTGAGCTGTGGAATGGATTTCTTTCAGCGACCGCTGAGGAGCAAGAAACACGGCTGGCCGGCGTGGCGGATCAGTGCAACGTTCCTCCAAGCCATGTGGAAGACGTATATCCTACCTCACCACTTCAAGAAGGCCTGATGGCGATGACGACTCAGTCCCCAGAGACTTATGTGGCACAACATACGTACCGCATCGATTCGAAAATAGACTTGAAACAATTTAAAGAGGCCTGGGTGGATGTTTCAAGCTCACTCTCTATCCTGCGGACGCGGATTGTTTACACACCTGACTCAGGTTCGGTACAGGTGGTGACACGAGATGCACCTCAGTGGACTGCGGCATCCGATCTCTCATCATTTATCAAAACAGACCGGGCAGCATCTTTTGCGTATGGGACGCCCCTACATCGATTTGCCATTGTCGATGACTGCGACGAGACCACCGAAAGCCAGAGCGAGCGATATTTCGTATGGACAGCTCATCATTCTGCATATGATGGACAGACTGTCTCTAGGACGTTAAAGATGCTCGTCCAGGTCTTTCAGGGACGCCCGTTCGATGCCGTAACTCCTATTCCGCGTTTTGTTCGGTACCTAGAACATAATATCCAGAAAGAGGGGTGGGAGCGGTCCAAGGCTTATTGGACAAAAGAACTCGAAAATGCGCAATTGACCCGGTTCCCGGAGTCTCCTAGTCCCTCCTACCAGCCATTCGCCGATAGTGTTCTGAGACATAGCTTCGAGCTTCTTAACCGACCAGAAAATACTAGCAAACAAGGAAGCCGTGTCTCGCTCGCCATTCTCCTGCGAGCAGCGTGGGCTCTGGTTGTTGCCAGCCGCACAGGTAGCGACGAGGCCATGCACGCAATCATCCTTTCGGGTCGCAATGTGCCTGTATTTGGTATCGAGGACGTGATTGCACCCACTATTGCAACGGTTCCCGTCAGGATACAAATTGATCAGAAGAAGACGGTCGTGGATTTCCTGTCCTCGATCGACTCCCAGAATACAGATATGGCGCCCTACGCACAGTTCGGCCTCGCCAATATTCGCCGTGAAGTTCCGGACCTTGGTCACGACTTCGACCCTGGACATTTGTTTGTTGTGCAATTCGGCACGCCCCCGGAAGATATTGCAGCTGCTGAGTACCTTGGGCTCAAGGGGGTGATAGGGGAAAGACAAAATTTCGAAGGTTATCCACTGGTCGTCGAATGCATGCTGGACGCCAGCGGCACCGGTGTAGAAATTGAAATGCATTTCGACAAGAACGTCATCTCATCCTCTCGAGTGACTTCTATGATGTCCCAGCTGGAGCAACTTACGCGTGAATTACAGCGCTACAACCTCCCGGACGCGGCCTTGGATGCTTTCCAGCGAAACGCGACAATTGAGAAGCTCGATCTGATCACTCCAGAAGACAAAGAAAAACTGCTGGGCTGGAATAGACCACCTCCGGACGCCGTACAAGTCACTTTGGATAAGCTAGTAGGAGAACAGACTACAAAAACTCCGCAAGCCGTGGCAATTTGCACAAGGGATTGCAAACTCACCTATGCCCAACTAGACACCGCTGCCGGTCATCTGGCGCAGCATCTCATTTCAATCGGAGTCGGTCCAGAAACCCTTGTTGGGCTGTGCATGGATAAATCCGAATTTGCTGTTATATCGATGCTCGCGGTCTTACGGGCGGGCGGTGCTGTCGTGCCACTTGGGATACAATTCTCTACTTCCCGGATCAAGACCCTTCTTGCTGATGCTGAAATCTCTGTGGTTTTGGTCGACATTGCACAGGCGAAGCGGTTCAACACCCTCGTCCCTCATCCGCTTATTGTTAATGCCAGCCTTTTGAACTCGCTGTCAGCCTCTCCACGCACGCCTGCTCTCTCGCGAGCAAGCCCAAACAATCCAGCTTGGGTAATCTTCACATCTGGAAGTACTGGCGTTCCTAAAGGCGTAGTCTTGGAACACCAAGCTCTATGTTCTGGTATTCTTGCCGCTGGAATCCGTTATGGCGTCACACCTTCCACAAGAAATTTTCAATTCTCTGCCTTCACCTTCGATGTTAGCATTACCGACATTTTCGTCACCCTAACCTATGGAGGCTGCGTCTGCATCCCATCGGAAAGAGATCGCACAGACGGTATCGCGTCTGTGATGAATGATCTGGCCGTAACATTCGCGGTGTTGACACCAACAGTGACCTCATTGCTCGATCCTGAAAGCGTTCCAACATCACTTGATACCATTGTTTTCGTGGGCGAGGCAATAAAGCCTGATGCAGTGGAGCCCTGGGTAGGGCGTGTCAAAGTATTCAACGGATATGGGCCAGCTGAATGCTCTATTTACTCTGTTATAAACGGTCCAATACTTCTCCCAGAAGATGCACCTATCATTGGCTCCCCTGTATCGAACCGTCTATGGGTGACAAATCCTCTCGACCACAACTCCCTTGTGCCTATCGGCACTCCAGGTGAATTACTTATTGAGGGGCCTGCTCTTGCTCGCTCGTACCTAAATGATAGTGAAAAGACTGCCAAGTCCTTTGTGCTTGACCCATATTTCATCAATTCGCTTCATCTACCACCTGGGCGCCGAATGTATCGAACTGGCGATCTCGTCCGACAGAACCGCGATGATGGCACGTTGGTGTGTCTTGGCCGTCTCGATACGCAGATCAAAATCCGCGGTCAGCGCGTTGAGGTTGGGGAAATCGAGAGCCACATTGTGCGACTTCAACCAGAGATTCAAAACGCGTGCGTCGACCTTGTACGCCTGCGAGACCTATCCGACCCAATTCTCCTGGCTGCAGTGGAGCTTCCAAGACGGTTCGGAGCCGACGACAGTGATGCTGAGCATGACGACCACCTTGAATTCACGGACACCATTTCCCGGCCCTCCCGCCGTCTGAATACTATATTAGGAGAGCTCCGCTCTGATCTTCTTCAGATTCTACCCCTTTATATGATCCCGACACATATTATACCAATGAGCTTCCCAATAAATGCATCAGGAAAATTGGATCGGCGAGCTACAAGAACAGTACTCGAAGGTCTCAGCCGCGAGCAGCTGAGAGCATTTGCGGCTGACCGTGGGGACATTGTACAAGACCGAATGCTTTCAGAGACCGAGGAACAGCTTCGTCTTCTATGGGCGCAAGTGCTCGGTCTTCCCGCAGAAGAGATTGGAGGCGCGAATGACGACTTTTTTGAACTCGGGGGAGACTCTGTAACCGCTATGAGGCTCGTAGCAGCAGCGCAAACGGCACCCAAACCAATGCAACTTGGAGTTGCGCAGATTCTGCGAAACCCGCGCCTCGTGGATATGGTAAGAGTAACAAGCGAGTACACTTCTACAGCAGCGTACGCGGCGGAGGCGGACGCAGAGCCATTCGAGCTTTGGAACGGCTTCATCGAAGCAAATGAAAAGGAGCAGAGGGAACGACTCGCCGCCCTAGCCGAGCAATGCGAAGATCTTGCTGGACCGGATGAGATTGTCGACGTGTATCCCTCAACCGCCTTACAGGAGGGATTGATGGCGATTACGTCCAAGCAGACGAGCGCATATGTTGCACAGCAAGTCTTTCGAATGGGACCAGATGTTGAAGTTTCGCGACTGCAAAGGGCTTGGGAACTATTGAGTAACGAACTCTCGATCCTCCGCACACGCATTGTTTACACCGCCGAGGGTTCCGTCCAGGTCGTCGTGAAGAAAGGACCGCATTGGGAATCTGCTACTGACCTGCGCAGCTATTTAGCACAAGATCAATCGCAACTCTTTACTTATGGAACCCCGCTGCATCGTATGGCATTTGTCCAGGACAAGACAGGCAGGTACTTTGTATGGACCGTGCATCATGCGGCATATGATGGATGGTCATTATCGCTCGTCTTACGAATGCTCGTCCAAATCTACCAAGAAGAGGAAAGCAGCTTTGTTGCAACTCCTGTCTCGCGTTTTATCAGGTACCTACAGCAGACGGACGAGGACGGCACCGCTGCATATTGGAGAAACCAACTAGATGACGCCCAATTAACTCGGTTTCCCTCACTCCCATCTTCGATATATCAACCACATGCCTGTAGTCTTCTCCATACACGGCTCCACGGCTTCTCGGAGGAGCACCGCAGCCATAGAAGTAGCAGCAGCACAGCAGTTTCCCTGGGCGTCCTTTTGCGGGCAGCATGGGCCGCAACTGTAGCGACCTACACTGGGACCGATGAGGCAATAATAAATATTTCTCTAAGCGGTCGAGATGCCCCAGTCCCAGACATCGCTAATGTCGTTGGGCCAACCATCACAACCGTGCCAGTCCGAATCAAGATCGATAAAGAACAGTCTATAAACGAGTTCCTAGCCGCTGTAGATCAGCAAGCCAAGGAAATGGTTCCTTTCGCGCATACTGGACTGCACAAGATTCGAAAAGCAGTGCCTGGGCTCGGTTCAGATTTCGATGCAGGACACTTATTCATCATACAGCCAGCAGTCACAAATGATGAAGCTCCAGGCCTTGAGTCCATTGGCCTCGAGCTTGACACAGCAGCTGTAGCAGAAGGCATAGAAAACCGAGATTTTGGCGGCTACGCCCTTGCTGTAGACTGTACGGTCAACGCTGACTCAATCAGCATTGAAATTCGCTATGACAGCGACGTTCTCCCACATCCTAGAGCAGCGGCCCTTTTGTCGAACTTCGAGCACACTGTCCGACAGCTAGAGACCCACGATCGGAAAAGTCTCATGTCTGACCTTGAATTCTTCAGTCCAGCGGACGCCGATACCGTACGAAAATGGAATCAGAATACCCCGCCAGCTAAACAGGCATGTATTCACGACCTTATACAAATCATAGTCGACAAGAACCCAGAATCTCAAGCCGTTGACGCCTGGGATGGGGAGTTTTCCTACTCAACTCTTTATAGCACTGCTCGCCAGCTTGCCAATCACTTGTTCAGCCACTGCGGCGTTGGTCCAGAGGTCACCGTTGGCCTTTGCATGGACAAATCACGTTGGGCTATTGTTTCGATATTAGCGATCCTTATGGCAGGCGGCGTTGTGGTACCCTTAGGAGTCCAACAGCCACTCACAAGAGTCGCTACCATTGCGAAGGACTCGCAAATACCCATCATCCTAGTTGACGCAGCACAGTCTACACGTCTGACTCGACTCGAGGGTATTTCGCCACGCCTCGTTGTCGTAGACGCCGCTTTTCTGAAGGAGCTGCCATCTCCTACGCCTACAAGGCGGATCTGCGAAAACGTTTCCCCCGAGAACGCGGCATGGATTGTGTACACTTCTGGTAGCACTGGAACACCCAAGGGCGTTGTCCTCGAACATAAGGCGCTTTGTAGCAGCTTTCAAGCACACGGCCCTCGCGTCGGATTTAATGCTGATACTAGAGCCCTCCAGTTTTCTGCTTACACTTTTGACAATTGCATTGAAGATATCTTGTCTGTACTAACTGTTGGAGGCTGCGTTTGCGTTCCATCAGAGGACCAGCGTCTCAACGCGCTCCCTGATACAATCCGCCACATGAACGTTAACCTTATCAACACCACACCAACCGTGGCGTCACTCATCCAGCCAAATGATGTACCCATGCTCAAGACTTTGTAAGTAACGATCAATGTTTACTTCTTCTTTGGTCATCACAAGAGAATCGATGGCTAACCTTGTGCCTTTCAAATTATACAGGCTCCTTGGTGGTGAAACTGTTCATCCCGCTGTTGTCGAACAATGGCTCGGATACGCCAAAATAATAAATACCTATGGTCCAGCGGAATGTTGTGTTGATGTCGCTTGTTCGGCGCCCATGAAGCAACCACGCGACTCGTATACAATCGGGTTCCCACTTGACGTCTGCTTCTGGGTTACGAGCCCATCTGACTACAACCGTCTAGTTCCCATTGGGACACCAGGAGAACTCTTAGTTGAAGGCCCACATGTCGGAAGGGGATATCTTAACGACCCAGAGAAAACAGCCAAGGCGTTTGTGTGGGATCCCGACTTTGTCACGCAGCTTGGTATATCACATAAGCGCCGTATGTACAGGACAGGAGACCTCGTGCAGCAGAACACTGATGGATCGCTGATCCATCTCGGCCGGATCGATACCCAAATCAAAATTCGTGGTCAGAGAGTAGAGACCGGGGAGATTGAGAGTAATATAGTCCAGCTCAGGCGGGAAGTTCGAATTGCCTGTGTCGATCTCATACGGCTGAGTGATACATCTACCGATCCGATGCTCGTGGCCGCAATCGACGTTCATGAATACGGGCGTGACGAGCACGATGAGGAGGATAGCCTACAACCGTTAACAGTGCGCCGGCCAACAGCTGCTCTTAGTGCTTTGATTCGAAACATGCGGGCTGAGTTGCTGCAAGTCCTTCCGCGATATATGGTGCCACACTTCGTTCCGATGACGAGTCTGCCAGTCAATGCCTCGAGTAAGTTGGATCGACGGGCTACTCGTGCTATTATTGCGGGCCTGAGCCGCAAAGATCTTGGAGCGTTCGAGAAGCCAACCGAAAGCGCCGAGAACAGAAGCTTGTCGCCCATGGAAGACCAACTCCGCCGTATCTGGGTTGAAGTGCTCGAGTGCTCGCCCGATATCGGCGCCCATGACCATTTTGTTCATCTCGGAGGCGACTCTGTCACAGCTATGCGTCTTGTTGCCGCAGCCCAGCGAGTGGGGATTCAGATTGGAGTAGCAGATATCCTCCAAAACCCGCAACTATCAAATCTGGCTCACGTGGCTGAGAATTACAGCGCTACAAGAGCTATTCAACAAGACCCGGCCCCGTTCGAGCTTTGGAATGGCTTCGCAGATGCAGATGCAGAAATTCAGAAGGAATGGCTTTCAAGAATTGCAGAGCGATGTGATGTGACACTACAAGATATTGAGGATGTATATCCAGCCACAGCTCTCCAAGAAGGTCTTATGGCTGTAACAGCCCAGCATCCTGGTGCATACGTTGCACAGAATGTCTTCCGCATCAGAGATATCGACATGCCGCGTTTCAAAGAGACCTGGTCAAAGCTTATGAGGTCTCTCGAGATTCTACGGACTCGCATCGTTTACCATACTGCACAGTCACGCTCGGTACAAGTAGTTGTGCGCAGAACCCTACACTGGATCCAGGCAAACGACTTGCAAACTTACCTAGCAAAGGATAAAGCGCTACCCTTTGCTTATGGCACACCACTGCACCGTCTAGCGATTGTGGAGCCTGTGGGAGACGCGGCAGATCAGGCAAGTTACTTCGTGTGGACTCAACATCACAGCGGTTATGACGGTTATCAAAATGCTCTGACGCTCAATATACTTGCTCAAGTCTATCAAAACGGAGGAGAAAACTACCATCCCCCGCCTCCAGTGTCTCGGTTCATCAAATATTTGCAGCAGGCAGACAAAGAACGGGTGACTGATTACTGGAAACAACAACTGGAAGATGCTCATCTAACTCGCTTCCCCGCTCTGCCGCACCCTTTATACCACCCAGTTGCCGATAGCGTCTCACGGCGGCAAGTGCAGCGCAGCAAGTCCCACGACGGAGCGCCAGTTACGATTCTTTTACGAGCAGCATGGGCAATCACAATCGCTACATACACCGGTAATACTGAGGCTACTTCAACTGTTGCACTCTCCGGCCGCGATATCCCTCTTGTGGGTATTGGTAACGCGGTTGTGCCAACCCTTACCACAGTGCCAGTGAGAACACGCCTCGATGATCGTACGCAGCTTGTTTCCGATCTTTTAGCTGCTATGGGGCGTCAAAGTGAGGAGATGAAGCCGTTTCTGCACACAGGTATGCAGCATATCCGTGCTGCAGTGCCTGGGCTGGGAGTCGACTATGAGCCGGGGCACTTGTTCATTATACAGCCAAGTATGGGAGATGGTGATGAAGATCCTCTCCTAGCAATCGGCCTCGAAGAACTTGCCTTTGGCAAGACGGACTTTGGTGGGTATGCACTTGCGGTACAATGCACTATCAATGCAGACCGGACAATAGATATTGAGATGAAATACGACAGCGGGGTGCTTTCAATATCAATGGCCGAGGCGCTTCTTTCACAGCTTGAACATACCTTACAACAGCTGGAAACTCATGGCGATATTGCTATTGGGGACCTTGATCTTTTCAAACCGGCTGATGTAGAAAGGATTCAAAGATGGAATCAGCCCGTCCTTCACGCCACCCCCAACCGGTCTTGTATCCACGACCTCGTGCAGACAATGGTTGGCAGACAGCCACATGCACAGGCTGTGGTATCGTGGGATGGTGAACTATCCTATGCAGCGCTGAGCCAAGCTGCTTACCGGTTATCACACCATTTGGTAAGCCTTGGAGTTGGACCAGAAGTGACTGTCGGCGTATGTATGGACAAATCGCTATGGGCAATGGTATCGATGTTGGCCATTCTCCAGTCAGGCGGCGTGGTGGTGGCACTTGGCACGCAGCATCCACTGAACCGTATCGAAACGATCATCGCAGACGCAGGCATTTGTGTAACTTTAGTCGACAAAGCGCAAGCAAAGCGACTGCAGGGCGCACCGCATCCAATTGTGGTTGACCAATCTTTTGTTGAGCAGCTCCCGGCCCAAACAACACTTCCCCATACGGGCGTTAGCCCAGACAATGCAGCTTGGATCGTTTATACCTCGGGCAGTACTGGTACGCCAAAGGGCGTCGTTCTCGAGCATCAGGCACTTTGCACGGGAATCATCAGCCACGGTACCCTATTCGGTAACAGCACGCATACCCGTGCTTTCCAATTCGCTTCGCATACCTTTGGCGTCGTGATTGAAGATATGTTTACGACGCTCATATTTGGGGGCTGTACATGTATTCCGTCTGAGGACCAGCGCATGAACATGAGCGAGCTTCCACGTACGATCCGTCGCATGCATGTCAACTTTGTCAATCTGACGTCTACTGCTGCATCCCTGGTTGATCCACACGACGTCCCTGCTATTGAAACGATAGTACTCGGTGGTGAGTCTGTCAGGCCTGCGGTAGTGGCATTATGGGCAAAACATGCAAAGATACTTAATGCCTACGGACAGAGTGAATGCTCTGTTGAGTCAGTCATTAGCCTTGTCGAACACGAGCGGGACGCCGCCAATATTGGCTTTCCTATTGCCGGATCTGCTGCTTGGGTGGTCGATCCGTCCGACCACAATCGCCTTGTCCCGGTAGGAGCCCCGGGTGAGCTTTTAATTCAGGGGCCACTCCTTGCGCGAGGCTATCTGAATGACGCGGACCAAACCGCAGCTTCTTTTATATCGGATCCCAAATTTCTTGCTCGACTTGGTTTCTTGCCTGAGCATGGTAGCCGCATGTATCGGACTGGTGATCTCGTGCAGCAGAGTGAAGACGGCTCACTGGTTTATCTGGGCCGTCGCGATGCACAGATTAAGGTCAGGGGGCAACGGGTAGAACCTGGAGAGATTGAGAGTCGTATCGTCCAGCTCTATCCAGAGATATCCCACACCTTCGTGGATTTGGTGAAACCGCGCGATGCATCCTCATCCGCTGCTCCTGTGCTTGTGGCCGCAGTCGAACTCCGGAAAGGGGTTGAAAATCCGGCTAGTGACTACGATGACAAGTACAGCTTGCCAACAGCAGTCCGACCACCCTCGCAGGATCTGACTGTGATGATGCAAAAAATACGTGGCTCTCTGCTCCAGGAACTTCCTCCCTATATGGTTCCCAGCTATTTTGTGCCCATGTCAAGCCATTTGCCTGTCAACGCGTCCGGCAAATTGGATCGACGTGCTAATCGCGCGATCCTCGATGCCTTGAGCAGAGATCAACTCGCAGCCTTCAGCAAAGTGGAGAAGGGTTTAGACAGGGCACTATCGGCAACTGAGGAGCAGCTCCGTGCCGCGTATGCTGAAGTGCTGGGCTGTCACGCGGAAGACATAGGCCCTGATGACCATTTCATCCAACTGGGAGGCGACTCTGTGGCAGCAATGCATGCAGTTGCGGCGTGTCACCAGCGAGGCATGACCGTCTCTGTCCGAGACTTGTTGCAAAAACAAAGCATCGCAGCTCTGTCTCCGTATGTGGTAACAACGACCGAAGATAACACATCTCATGGCTCAAATGGAGTGCCAGAGGAGTCATCCGCCGTGACGGACATCCAGGAGTGGATGTTGAATTACCATGTTGCTCGCCCAGATGTCGGTATGACTTATTTTGCGCTGGACGCAACCAAGCCGTTGGTCGGCGAGAGGATGGCGGATGCCTGCAGGAAGCTTTTCACTACTATCGAGGCTCTGCACACGGGATTTGTTTTCCAGGATGAAACATGGAAGCGGGTCGTGCCCACAACGTATATACCAGAAGTTCAAACATATATCACGGATGCCACGATCGATGAATGGACCAAGGATTATATCCAGCGCGAGGGATGCAAATCTCTCGAGCCCGGAGAGCCGCTAGCTGAAATTGCCATCTGTACCACCAGGAAACAGAGTGGAGAACATCGCATCCTTTTTCGCATCTCTCATGCCGTGTATGATGGCATGTGTATATCAAAGTTCTGGTCAACCCTCCATGACCTGTATCAAAACGGCAAGACCAAGAAAGTCGCATCATTCTCACAGTACGTCGCCCAAGTCGAGAGGCGCCGAACTCCAGAGGCATCTAAATACTGGACCGACCTTCTCAAGGATGCGATAATAAGGCCTGTTGGAAACACCACACCCCAAGACAAGGACTATGTGTGGCGTGTCGCAGTGAAAGGTCCCAAGACGATAGAACTAGGCCAGAATCTTCTCAAGGGCACGACCTGTGCAAATGTCATCAAAGCGGCGTGGGCCCTCGTGCTGGCTCAACATACGAAATGCGACGACGTTGTCTTTGCAGACCTTGTCTCTGGCCGTGCCGGGGTTGATCCGTCTGTTGCTGACGCTATGAGCTGCTGTTCGACTCCCATGCCAGTGCGCGTCAGACTTGATCCATCGTCGACGTATGCGGACCTCGTGCACGCGGTGCAAAAACAGCAGCTAGACAGTATTCCCTTCGAGACGTTTGGATTCAGTCGAATCGCTGAGCAGTGCACAGACTGGCCTGCAGGTACCGCGGCTACATCTTGGGTCAACCATGTGCCGAAACGTATTGCAAGTACCGTCAACATTGGGGGCACTGAATATACAATCAGCCAGCCAAAGCAAGAGGAGCAGAACTGGACCTTTAGTGAAACGCGAATTTCCTGGACACAAACCGACAATGGCCTTGAGTTCGCTCTGGCGTATGCTGTCGAAAAGGTCTCTGAGCAGATTGCCCAAAGCCTCTATGACGGACTCATATCCACCGTTGAACAAATTCTTACATCACCCCAAGCCTTGATTGGCAAGTGTTACCAGGAGGCTTAAGCACGGTGGCCTCGGGAAGGGACAAATGTACGGAAGGTTTGGGCGAAGGAGAAGCGGCCCAACGCAAGTTTGCGGGTCAAGGCGTGAGGACGATTGCGCAATATGTATGACTCGGCCTCGAAAGCTCAGTTAATCACAGCGGAGTACACAATTGTTTTGTTTTCGATTTCTGTTTTATTTGACTAGTTCTGTATTTACAAATTGTAACTAACGCAATAGTAATAAAATACAAAGATGTTTTCGACATACAACGCCTCGTTATCTACAATACACTTTTCTGCTGTATATGAGTATCTCTGACTAGGTAACAATCAATGAGATTTGCAGAGAGAGTGGGCGGTTCTGTTTGTATAAAAGACATCTCATCGTCTAACACTACACTTGATCATTAGCAGGACTCGCCAGACTATTTCGTCAATATGATTGGAAAGGGTTGGAATGATGTTCTACTGCTGGTAGTGGGAGTACCAGCAAGCAAAGCGACCCAGGACCCGGCCCTTCAATAAACAATATGCCAATTTGAATTTCGGAGAAGGAAATATGTATCTGTTTTCGAATGGTTGTTTATTGTTGGGAAACTCGGATCTTTGATATTAATTGATTGAATGAGGATACCTAGGCCAGGAAGAAAGTTGGCTTCAATGTTCTTCGTCAGAACGCTCGACTAATGCTTGCGCCGGTTAAGTAGACTGCCTACTTCTCCCCCTCACGTGTGGCTTGATCACAGTAGTGTACTATTTTCTGAAGTATTAACAACTAGCGAGCTGGTGCTATTTTAAAGACCCTCGATCACTCAGCCAAGAAGATTCGCCGACGTTATTTCGGCACTAGACTTGTAGAGCAAACGTTCTTTACTTGGCTCTATTAAAGACTTCTCGAGCACATGGATCTTCTATACATCCAAACCCACCGGAAAGTTTACGAGTACTTCGGCTTAAGCCTTACTGCCTGGCAGGCACCATCTTGTGTGAGCTGCCGGTATTCAGTCTGTTCCCTACAATTGTCCTTGTTCTCCACCATGGTGCTCGCTACTCGCCAGTGGTTTTCCATCTAGCATCTGTTGTACTCGATTTCTCATAGCTTCAACACTGCTTCGCAACTGTTCCAGATTCTTTGCTTCCCGGGTGCAGCACCTAGTGATGATACTGATAGTCTCAATGGTTTCTGAAAGCGTGGCCGTCTTGCGTTGCCGACTTGCAGCCCCCTTTTCGTCTTTTAAGCCAGAGGAAGTGCCCTCCATTTGTACCGGCCCGTCTCGGGATTCGGTCCCACATATCCGCTGAATAGCCTCGCTGGATAGTGTCCGGGCTAGAGCCGCGTAATTTTCGTTCAGTGTTGATCGGTATCTCTTTTCTACGGCGTAATGCGGTCGCTGGCTTCCCATCGTCTTTTGGACTCGATTGTTCTGTGCATCTCTTTAGATTTGGGGCTTGGGTTTCCAACACGGAGAGGGAGGGAAAGTAGAAGTGGTTGGAAAGCATACTTTCACTTTCTGCATGCTAGACTGGTTTGTGCGTGATTCATTGAATCTCTGCCTCTGCCTTCCTATTTCGGGGTGTTTGTTGGAGTGTGTGGGACTACCTGAGACAATTATGAGTTGGCCGGCAGTCAATGAGAGGCAGTATGAGGTGGAAATTAGGAATTAGAACTGGGACTATAGGTACCTGTGAAATGAAGTGATGGAGGAGGACTTAGCATTGGCCACTGCTGCGAGGTGGTAGGGTTCGGGTTCGGAAGACAATTTTCTAACTCGGGCAAGCCAAAGTCGAACAATGGATCAGATGTTGATGGATGGCTATTGAAGTCTATCGCGCGGCTCAGAGCGGCGGCAGTATCGGCGTCACAGAGGAACTCGGCTCCTTTACGGGTTGGGTTAGAAATAGGAGACCCTCACTCCCTTTCGTGGATGGCGTAACATACCGGTACTTCCGCTAGGGGTGGCAGCTGATTCACAATCTGTGTACATACTCAAGAAGTCGACCATTACAATCACGAGCTCGCAGACGCCTTACATCAATCGAATCGGATACAATTTGCAGTTTACTGACCTCATATTAATTTTTAGACAGCTCCCAGAGCTGTCTTATATCATTCTGTCCGTGTTCTCTGTGTTTCGAAATTTGCTTATGGTCATCTCGTCTGCGCCGCAGTTAGAGGCTCTCGACCGCAGCTAGCATGTGGATCAATTCTTCCTACCTATGCATAAAATCCTTCTACTTACGAATCTTCTCTAACGCCTTATACTCTTACCCCCGCGGTTTACGTGTTAGTGTAGCCAGGCTTGCACGAGCCAGTTTACAGCGAAAAAATATCTGTGTTAACGTTGACACGCTAAAACCAGGGGGGGAGTAATCCAGCCGTAGGAGAGTAAATGTTTGAAATACCTCAGACATGGCTTGCGGGGATCGTCGAATCGCTAATCAACGTGGTGCTACGCAGCGCTCTCAGCCTCAGATTCCCTCCAGGGGTAAGTGTTTGAACTCCCTGGCCATCCACAATTCTTTGATCCGAGGCCTATTATTCGTTGCAAATACCGACGCTTTTCGCGTACCCTCTGAGGATTCCCGATTGAGGACTCTCTTCCAAGAATTGTCTGCTTGAGAATTTTTCAAAAAAAACCCCCCCTTGCCCTCTCTCTCTCTCTTTTCATCTTTTTTTTTTCAGATGCATGGATTTTTGATGTAGGATCTGATAGTCTTTTAGGAAAGATATCAATTAATTGAAGAGAATATTAATAATTTTAATCGAGGCATTACGGGCATCTTGGGATCTCCAAGTCGCGTGGGCGTTTATTACAGCACTGTTGGACTGTCTCGAGACTGTGCCAAGCTAGATTTCTTTGCGGGGCAGCCGTAGTACGGAACGGACTTTGGACACTAGTAGCGAATTGGCCTAGTGTTGTAAATCTGTTCCGTGGGCAGGGGACTCAATTAGCGGAATAGCAGTGGCACAGTACTCAACCCATGAAGAGAAGTCTTGGCGGGCTCAACACAATGTACGAAGTAGGAATGTACGAAGTAGGAGTTAGTATAGACAGGGTATTTCAAACATTTACTCGCGGTAGGAGTACGTCACGCTTACCGAGGGCTTTGTACAGTACGTAAAAGCAGTATCCTCAAGAGTAAATGCTCACTCTCGCTAAGTTTTTGTGGAGTGCATGTCTTAGGATCTGAAGGATTTGGGACGGCTGTGGCTTGGTCAGACGCAAATTAATTTCAGATCCCTGCAGTGCCAGGTGACAGGAAATTGCTTACATACTAGAACTACCAGGTGAACCCCGGTCATAACCTGACCTTCCACGTTAGGAATCCTTCCATTTGCATGGTAAGCTTTATTTCGTTTCGATGATCAAATAGGAGTTGCCATACAAAATTACCTTGTGGCGTGATGAATAAGTTCACCCTTGAGGGTTTTGGAGCCAGCCTCAACTGGATAGTACTTCGTAAGCCCATATGAAGAGTAAATGTTTCCAATACTCTGTCAGACAGGGGTTTATGTTTTCATTGCCATGTCTAGCGTCTCCCAAGCTACAGCCATCTGGATATCCTCTCCTTAGGGCCCTTGAAGGAGGAGGTTGTCTGCAGACTGCACTATAGACTACACTGTAGACTGCACTCAATGCGCTATAAACCCGAACTGCAAAATTATTTCTTCATCTTTCAGAAAAGCTCCCGGCTATTACAACAAACGAACTTTTCTGTATTAGTTGGTGTATTAAAATTCTAGGTCTCCAAGACTTAGACTAAGCTGGGCTGGGGATAATTTCAATTGAGGGCCCTGGTAGGTTTTGAAAAAGTCCAAATAGTGAGGAGTAAGCTTAATTGCGCTTGTGGATGACGCTAAACATGGTATTGAAAATATACGCATAGTAATGAAAACATATCCTTAGCGTGACAAGATATCGAAAACATTTACTCCTATAGGAAGGCCGAATTGTGGGGTCGAAAGTGCTAGAAGTGAGTGACAGGGGTGACCTTACGAGATTTGGGCAAAAGGTCTTTTCAGGTATACGATCCGGTCCACTGAAGAGCGTTACTCGTAACAGGCCCTGAAACCCGTGGGAGTATGAAGTACTCTCCCTCTAAATTTAGAGCGTGAGCACTAAAATTATAACGTCATACTACTATATCACAGGATTTACTTGGCTAAAACGCGGGGTATTGTAACAACACTTTGAAATTGTAGAAATTGTTGGGCAGCGATCTTATAGGACTTGATAGGACAATTAAGTAATAGTGAGATAATTTATAGGGTACCTCAGCGAAATTTATTGGGATGAATTGTTGACTGCGTGCGGACCGGAAAAGACTTTTTGCTCAATTCTCCTAGGATAGGAGAGAGGCATGCGATGAGCTGGGACTGTAAGTATTATTGTAGATCAAACAGGGCAGGGGCCTCTTACGAATATATGCAACTTCGTCCCAAAGGCGTAATAAAACTTCCAAGAAACCCCACAGACAAGGTATTTGTTTTGCTGCTTTCTCTCTCGTTGGAACCCCCTGCCCGTGGCGTTTCTTGGCAAGTTTATTTCGCCTAGGCCGAAGAAATTCATAATCCAGGGGGTGGTGGCGGTGATTGGTGGCTGGTACGAGAAAATGCTTTGACTTGGGGTACAGCAGGTCGAACTCGAAAGAGGCTTTGTTTTTCTTTTTCCCCCACAAAATAAATTACCTGCCCAAGCGACCATCCACGAAACTTTGATGTCAAAACTACAGTGCTTTGGGGGCTTGAAATCCTCAGCCTTCTTCCCTGTGAGGTACAGTGCTGAGAGACGGGAAATTTGAGTCACTGGTGCCCATGTCCTCCGTCAAGATTCCGAAGTTAGCTAAATGAATCTGCAGAGGCTGACAGCCTGCGGAGCAGTGCATTACTTATTTCGTTGTTCTGCCTACTTATCGATAGCAACGGGCAGCAGATCACCACACTTTTAATACCCGCCCATCGAATACCCGCCCGATTGACTCCTACGGTCTCGCCTTAACTTGCTATGTCTTCCGCATCGAATCAGTTACCACGCAGCTCCCCTGATGAACACGCCACATCGCGTGAAGATTTTGAGCTGTTCCAGCGCTTCCTGCGAGTCGCACGGCTCCTAAAAACGCACGAAATCGACAATCTTGGTTTGTATTGCAATGTTTCGACTGTTCAAGTACGCTGACAGAAGTAGTAGGAAGTCAAGATCCCGCGCTCACTCAATACACTGGTAATAATGGAGCGGGCAGCGGGCTCTCAGGGCCGAATCTCATAGGAAACAGTATTGGGTATGCTGCTGGAATGGATGATGACTTTAACAACGACGAATACGATGACGACGAAGAAGATGAAGAAGGCGAGGAAGCGGAAGAAGACAACACAAATGGTGCAGCGATATACAGTCATGCCGTTGGACTAAGCAACAGAGCCCCTCAAACCTCACAACGCAAACAACCAAACAACCCACAAAACAACACCGGGCCCGCAGCACAGCGTCAGCGCCAGCAGCAGCAACAACAACGAGCTCATGCCGCCGTGGAGAAGCGCTATCGATCCGTCGTAAACAGCAAGATTCAACAGCTCAACGCTTTAATCCCACCATCAAACACTTTTAGCCCAACGGACCAAAACACACCACCCGAAGATCAAGAAGCAGGGGCGACACAAAAGGTGCCAACTAAATCGGTCGTCATAGACAGGGCTATACAATATATCAATCATCTCGTATCTACGTATGAACAGTATGAGGCAGAGCGCGATGAGCTGAGGCGCAAATTACAGCTTTGGCTTGACGAAACTTCGTCGCCTCAAGTTCCAGAGAGGATCAATATATAAGGACGCTGCTCTTCATGACGGATATATACTCGGATGGTAAACTCCAACTCCCACGCTTAGCCTTGAGCATGACTGGTATTATTAGGGTGATCTGGAGTGATATAATAAATCGGAAATATACCCATTTTAAATAGAGTAAAATTCTCTGTCGGATAATTGTCTCCATTGCTATCGAAAATGCTCGTGATCGCGCTCGACTAACCGGATCGGAAAAGACGTCTGTTGCTTCAAATGCATAGTCATGATTAGATTCATGTCGTTGCGGATAGTGTCACGGGTGCGCTTGGCCGCCCGCTGCCAGACAGCGTCACGCTCAGCCGGCGCCATCCGATCGAGGTCAGCGTCTGATACCCATTCACGCACGTCCAACTCGATGCTGTAAGAGTGGAAGATGACTGCTAAGGCTGTAGTATACTCAATCTGGGCAAAGCGACGGCCGACACAGGCGCGCGTGCCCTCGGAAAAGGGAAAGTAGACGCCGCGCTGTGGGCGAAAAGACGACCTCTTTTTATTTGGCATCTGCGGCTTCTCGTCAATAGACGACACGAACCACCGTTCGGGCCGGAACTCTTCGAGATCGTTCTCCTGGCCCTGGGAATTGGCGGACGGCTTGTGCGGCCAGTACTTGGGATTGCGGTGCGCGTCCAGCTGCGAGAGGGATACAAAGGTGCCGCTGGGAATGGGCGTGGGCACTCCATCGAACGTGGCCGTCTGATTGCCTGCTGCGCGTATGAGTACAAAAGGGACAGGCGGCACCAACCGCAGCCCTTCCTGCATCACCGCGCTGACCCAGGACTCGAGTAGCTGGGGGAGGTCTCCGTTGTATGTCCATTCTTCCGGAGGCCGCTGGCCAACGATGCGATCAATGTCGTGCTGCACATTCTTCTGAGCCTGCGTATTGAGTGCGAGAAAGATCATGGCCAGCTGCATGGACGTTGCGACCGTCTCGTGCCCGCCCAGTATTAGCTGGAAGGAGTTACCGAGAATGTCGCTGTCGCTCAGTGTTTCGTAGTCTGTCTCTGTCTCTATTTCTGTACCCACCCTGCGTAGGAGTGCGTGCAGGACATCGTCGCCGCCCGGCTGGGCGCGACCGCGCTGAATAGCATCACGTATGTGTGCGCGGAAGGCCACATTGTACTGGTACGCCTGCTGGAGCAATGCGGACGGTGCGTAGCCTGATGGTCCTTATGGTTAGCGGCATTGCATCAGGCTCGAAGAATAACCACCACCTACGGAGAAGAAGCTCGGGGAGGCCAATGACCAGCAGGATGTTGCGGACGAGCCCGCGCGAGGCATCGACGTAGCTCATGCCGCCGTGCTTCGTCTCCTTATCCTCGTCCTTGTCCTCGTCCCCACGAGCCACCGGCTCATTGCTCCACGGCATGCGGAAGCCAAAGACAGCCTTGCTGATGACATTCTGGCTTATCCGCCTCGTGTCGGCATTGAGTGGAATGCTCTCACCCGGCGTCCAGGACCGGACCATAGATGTCGCCTGGTATAGCGTCTCACGCCACACCTCGCGGTTGTTCTTGTCTCCAAAGGCGCGCGCGACTGGCCGCCGCATCCGCCGCCACTGCTCGCCTTCGCTGCAGGCAAGGTTTTTGCCATAGCGGCCGATGTTCTGGAAGAGTTCGACAGGCCGCGGAAACGCCTCGCGGCGGTGCAAGATCTCGTCGATGGCATCCGGCGCGCATGTCACGATCATGAGCCCACCTGGCGCCACCAGCACGTACGCATCGGCTCCCAAACGCCGGTAGGTGCCATAGCCATCGTGCCAACCCGATATGAGATCTAGGTGGTCGAGCCACGCCGGCGTCCACGCCCACGCCTTCGGTAGGCACTTGAGCAACGAGAACAGTGCTAGATGCAGGATCCGCACTATCGGCGACATCGGCAGCCCAGGCACGACCACGCATGGCAGGCCTATAGTCTGGGCTTGGAAGTAGTGGTTCTGCCATGTGCGGATGACGTGTGCAGTATAGAGGGCTGCTGCCACCGCGAGGACGGTCAGGTACATTATATCGAATTGAAGTGCCGGCGTCAAAGTCAAGCTATCGGACGGAGTTAGAGTAAGGAAAGTCGTCGGAGGGCGCTGTATAGCCAGACTCACCAAGTGATGAAGGAGCGTTGGAGGTTACTGTAATAAGCCTCAAGGCCCCTTTTAGCTGGTCTATCGGCCTTTCAAAGAGAACGGCCCAGTTTGTGTTTCCCTGCATGGATTGTACTGTGACTATTGCACCCGTGGCACCATACGCTCCGGAAGATGGTGCGTCGCTATAACAGCATGAATTAGTCAAACATGTAATGCACATAATAAGGGAACCCTTTCTGTATATGATTATGGCAACTTACCTACACAATCATTATTACTCCCATGTGTTACAAGCCCCAATAGAATACATCTAAAAAGAATTAACAGCCTACACGGACAAACCAAAATCTGGGTCGAAGGATCAGCTCCGACTGGACAAAATTCCCCCAATCCTTCATTCCCTCAACTCCGAATGGCGCCATCGTGACTGTGGAGCCGCACCCGGCACGGGCATAAGCTCAACGTGTCGTGATAGGAAGTGTTCGTGATTTGAAAGAGTTCAAACTACATGAATAGTTTAATTTAGCTACAAAAAGGATGCAAAATGTCTGACTAAGTCACACGTGACCATTGTTAAGAATCCAAACTATACGTGCGTGCTAGTGTGATTCATAGTCATCGCAGGAATAATTTATTTGCAAGATTTTATCTCATGAAGTCAGTTCTTGCGATCTACTAAACGAATAAAAGCTTGAGTCTTCTACACTTCGACCCCGTGAGACATCATCAAAGACGCACATAGGGCTGCCATCTTTTGATGGCATTGCCTCCTGTTCGATTCCTTTTCACGCTTACACCAACGATTTTGATTCTAGATTCTCGAGACTGAATTCCCGAATTTGATCAAATACTCCAGCTTTGCTGTCTAAAAATAAATACCTGTCATTCTTCCACATTATTCAATGAACACCATATATTGAAACTTCCTCTCGGGGGATTATTTCATCCAACTCCGCTTTTCGCGAGACACATGGTACAGGGATGCCATTCAACAGAGCCGCCTTCAACGTGCACGAAGTATGTTGAATAACGAAAAGGTGTGGTCGATACTCTGCAGTTACTTAGTAAGTGGCATATTTTATACTTCTTAGACTGGATTTTTCTGTATAGGTCCTGTGCCCAGGTGATGAGGGGTCCTTCTCTGCGAGAGCAATTGAGCATCGAAGACCTTTATAAACCTCAATGTCTAGTTTTTTGATCTCCTCAAGGAAGACAAAAAGGCAATCTTCAAAAAGCAAGCAATATGGGAGATCGTGGCAGCGGAAGATCATCTTGCGACTTGGATCGGCCACCGGATCTCTCAATAATCAATCTTGCTGCCCTCAATGTGCGGCTGCGAATTGATGAAGAGTTCAACGCCTTCCCAAGTCTAGACAAGCGACCTCCACCCTTCTAAGATCCTATCAATGTACCAGTTGAGGCGATAGCGTCACGCTGAGCAGAAATCTGAAGATCAGACTTACTTGCAACCATCGGCTCTGCGAAATCAACTCGTGAGACTGGGTCATTGAGTGTTGGTGAGGATTGCTATTGTTGTTCCTTTTTATGTTCTTCCTCTCTTCTCAGAACAAGAGGGGTCGATTCAGGAGCCCAGGGTGATTGCTTGGACTTTCTCTGTCGACAAGAGGTCGTATCGCCGTCTGGAAACCAGCTCTTATATATGGAGATGTACTCGGAAACCTTGTGAGCATCTCTGTCTACCGGCAGATACACGCCGAGTATACATCGAACTACTGCCAATCACGATCGGAAACATCATATGAGACTCACACCCTCACCGGCCAGGTTCTACTTAGTGGGCAGTCGAGAAGCGTGGTCGACGTCGGGTATGTTGACACGGATCTGGAAGATCACCAGATGACGCAAGTTGAAGGGGGTGGTGAACCTTTTGAAGCGCTACATTTGCGTTCCCGGCAGAGGCTCGATTGGCACACCTTTCGCAACAACGACCCCGAGGCATACACCTGAACGCACCTCGAAGTCCGAGACACGATCCTCAACGCATTAAACGACATGGAGAAAGGCGAAGGCAGCATGATGCTGAGAGCATCGACTAAAGTTACAGGAGTTTGAGAGATATTAGTGCGTGATATTACATCTAGTGGGACTTGAAATTAAAGCGAAGAGGGATTTGTCGCAAAAATTTCTAGAAAAATTGCACTTCTAAGGAAAAAATAACTCCTCGAGCTCTCAAGACGTTTTCTGCCTCTTAGCCTCCAATCTTGTTTTCTCCTTAGGCGTGAGTCCAATGCGTTCTTTCCCGAATTACATTTCGTTTGATCACTCTGAATGAAGGTCCCAGATGGGGTATACTTTTTTTGCATGCTGCTGAATGCCGAATTGGGAGCGACTCTGGAATCGAATAGTGTAAATGTAAGTGAATTGCAATTTATAGAAGTTTTTCTCGGTCTGTATGGGATTTCCATTCAGGGTAATTTTAGGAACCGGTCGTTACGTGAGCACACAGCTTTTACTTGAGGGAAGCAAGATTTTACAGATACTTGGGAAGAAAACGAAAGGAATGTTCATAATCCGTGCCACAAGCAATATCCTCCTGAACAGACCAAAATTTGCTGCCTCATACCTATTTTGAGCTTCGGTACTGCCCCCAATTGAGATTTCCTTTGGTCTCCTAGTACAAATTTCATAGCGGGGTCTTGTTTTTCCGTCCCGTAGCTACTGATGCCTGAGGTATTAGGTATAAGAGTTTCGGCGCGCGCATTCGCACCTGACGTCTTCGTCACGGAGGGAAAACGACGAGGTAGATAGAAGCATTGTAAGTTAAGCCACCGTAATGCTCTCGCAGGAGTGAAAGACATCTGACAAGCGCGTAGGTTATCACTGGTCTGCCGCAAGACTACTAGTCAGCTGGTTAACCCTTCTAACTCTCATTCCTCCTCCCACCTGTCCGACGCACCCACTCTACACGACTCGACAGACAGTCGCTCATATGACCGATTCGAACGAGCCCCACCTTTCCCGGAAAAGCTTGGAGGACATAGAAGAAATCGACGAGACTCTACAGAGCCTAGGGAAATGGCTTCAAAAGGCTAAATTTGAAAACGGGAAGAAAGAAGGGACAAAAAATTGTGCAGATCCTGGGATGCCTGCTGCGGCTGCAAAACTCCTTGATTCACTGGGTCTGAAGGTACCTAGCACCAACCGACTGGTTCCGGGCAAAGCTAATCGGAAATGAGAGACGTAAGAAGTACAACGTAATAAGGATCCATGGCCCGAACACTACTCGTATTGGCTCAAAAGCAGACATAGTTCCTATACAAGCCTGGGGGTTCGATCCAATGCTGGACGGGGGAGAATTGAAGCCAAAAATGATAACACATATTACGAAAGGCGTTGAGGTCAAAGTAGTGGAGGGATCAATTGTGGATCTCCTTATAATTGCTGAAATGTAGGAGAGAACTAGGGGATGTCGAGGCTTCTACAGGAACAAATCATCCGCATCTTCATCGCCATCGTAAACATAAGAAAAGAATGGATCCTTGTTAACGTCGACATCAAGTCCGCAATCTCGCATAGTCAGCTTTTATCCTTGCATCAATAGGTTAGGATTCACGTACCTTTCTCACTTTGATCTGCTCGTTTTTCACATGTAGCCACTGTCGAGATGAGTTGAAGTTTTGGACACGTCTCTAAAAAGAGATTTGGATCGAGACCTTCCAAGTACGCGTTCGTGCATCCAAGAGCTGAGCCGATTGTTTCGTGCCTTTTATTGAGGGAGAATAAATCAAGGGAAAAACTCCGGATCAGATACATCAAGGACCGTCCTGTGAGTCATTCATAAGCTGCAAAGCTACCTGGGTAGGGTTTCAGAGAGAATCCAAAGACAAACATACATGAGCGCCTTCAGCAGAAATGATGCATTAACCCGTCACCTGCGCGTGGTACATCCAGAGCATGTTGAGCTTTCGAAGAGAGGTAGTGCTGGTAAGGTTGAGGAGTCATTTTCAGATACCCCCAACGAGGCAAGAATAAACCAATATGATTATTCGGAGTTGGGAGGATGAAGTAAGGTGGACGTGCAGCGGTTGACACATTGGACTAGATCGCGCCTAAGCAGAAATAATATCATGATTCCAGATACACAAATACGCATCTGTTCGCTCCTACAGCTTTTCTGCTCTCTTTAGCCGTGTTCGAAGGGGAGAGTATATCCATCCAAACCACGCCTACCTGATTACCCCTCGTTATGGAGACATCGATGTTCATCTCTTTGCTACATCCAAGCACCAGCCATGAGGTATATGTGATTTACCCACTATTGGGTTCGTCGACATCTCGATTACTACGAATTGACTTAGGGTGCAGAAGAAAAATTTCCCGGTTGAGGCTCATGGTGGCTGTTCGCTTAATACGCTTATTGGCCACCATCCTTTCTGCAGAAAGGGTTCCTGCAAGGTAGCCGTTTCGACATGGGCGTGCTTTGAGCCGCATTCATCGCGTCTCGGCAAGGACCTTGATCCAATATGTTTTTCTGAATGATACTTTCTCACCTCGAGCTGAAATGGGCTGACAAATGGTAGATATACTATGAGGGATCTTTGCCCCTATTTACTGATCTGTACTGCTGCTCGCGCTAATCGGGACCGGGCTATGAGACATAATCCGAACTTGGCCGTGATCTATTTGGTGCCGCTACGTATAAGAACGTGTGCTCTAGCAAGGTGATTGAATCATTGCAATAATAGGGCGAAGCTGGAGTCTGACCTCTAATCCTAATCAGGGTCACTTGTATACGAAGACCGGTATTTTGGAGTGATCTTATTCCCAGTCAGCCAGTAACCGATGGTTTCGTTATTATGTTACGAGTCTCGCCCTTTCAGCGTTCAATATATCTTTCTGACAAGCTGCAACCGTGTCACAAAATATGCGGGCCGTATTTCTGGTCCAGCCACCGCCGAAGGAGGTCTGCAGATGTTGGCCTTGAGTTCATTCCCGCCATCTTTCTACTTGCTCCCACTCAAACAAATCATCAAACAGGCCAGGATGTACTAACTGCTCAAGCCCACCCGGCTATTCAGGGATTTGAAGTGGATGATCTCAGATCCTGGAAGGGTAAGCCGCACAGTACGCCCGCCAGCATGTAACCTTCATCACCCGCTCTAGAGAATGGTCGCATTAAACAGACCCTAGTTTCTCACTTGGTTCTCGAGCCCCTTCTGCAGGAGTACCTGATCATTTTGCAATAATGACACAGCTTCCTCCATTTAGTGTCCCTTGTCTGGTATGTCGTCAGGGATGACTAGGCAGGAAATCTCTTTTGAACCACGCACTTCAACCAAAACCTGTAATATATAATATGACTCACTAATTGCCACAAAGCAGGCTGCCTCTTGGGTATGCGGCCGTTCAGAACGGGTGTGTAGTTGGCATACCGGGCGTAACACCAGCTCCTACATCCTCGAAGGATTCGAAGTTTCCTGCTTGTTTGCCTTACTGACCGTTGCCCTAGTTGTATAGTCATATGCACCCTGCTCAGTCCCACAGAGCTACATACAATCTATTTTCGATTTTCATTGCCTTGTTGAGCCTGACTTGTGGCCTAGGAAAGAGGAGAGCTTTGCAAGACCGGCCGCAGATATGTGACCAGCTCGGGCACCAAACTGTTCACGCTGTTGATGAGAACCCAGCGAAGGCTGTAAGTTGCTTGCTAGGATGAATATGACGGTTTCTACACCTCCCTGATGCGGGCGGAACGTTGAGATATAAAAGACCATGATGGACCTCATTTTCGTTTTTTTATCTTCATCGGCACCAGTCAGCCTCAATCCTATATCTGCTATAACGAAGAACCAAACTTTATGAGTTTCTTATCCTGTTGCGATACTATTATTAATGCCTAGTGTTCTAGTACCGGTATACAATAGCCCATCACCATTCACGCTCACACCACTCGACACACAAGTCGTCCAAGCGCAAGGACTCCAGCTCCGGAGAACGCTCGGGAGGGAGCGGAGGCACCGGAGGCACCGGAGGCACCGGAGACACCGGAGGCAGTTGGGGAAGTAGTGCAGATAAGCGGCAACCCCGTCCCGATCCAGATTGCGAAGACTGCCAGAGTTACGAGACTGTGTCTGGCTGGGAGGTGGTTCAGAGACAGAGGACCTGTGAACGATGCCATGGAGATACAAGTTTCCGCGAACAGGCCCAGATTAGGTGCCCCACCTGTAGTGGAAACGGATGCACAACCTGCAGTTATTGGGGTACAATCGCAGACTTTTGTCGGGTTTGCAGCGGATACGGCGTCTCTTCGGGCCCGGTGTCTGTTCCGAAACAGGTCCCGTGCGACTGTCTCAGCACCATGAATTAAGGAAGCGATGGGAGATGGGCTCTTGATTTGGGATTCTGCTTTCGAATTTTTTTCATTGAACTCTACAATAGGGTTTCAGCTTTCAACAAGCTTGTTATTTCTGCTTAAAGCCAATATATGATTTGCAATTTAGACCGAAGCCAGTGGCCGCCCTACATAAGTCGGAGGACCCTTGTGGCTGACTTGCTGTGGCGAAGTTTGTGACTGTGCTCTGCAGCCGAATACAGTACTTATTACCATCGCCTGCCCCTCTTCCTGCCGTCACCCATTTTGCACATCAACAAATACACAGATCCCAATTCCTCCCTGCTGTCCTACGCGACTGTCCCCACTCAACAATCATGGAGAGCGAGAATACGGCCGATCACGAAAACATGCCAGAGTGCAGATCAGCGTACTTTAAAGAAGACTCAACGGCGCCTGTTCGGATACTAGTTTCAACGGCGACGCATCTTGTACCCGGTGACGGCTTCTTTGAACGGACCGCATTCATGCGAAACCTCATTGGTCAATACCACTGGAACCGTGACTTCAAAGACTGCGATCGTTTCGAAGCATATAATGCTACGTTTGGGTACGACAATCGCAAATGCTATTTTGTCCTTGATCACGGCCAGTCTCCTGACGGTAACGATGAGATTGTGCCTATATTGTGGTATCGGTGGACGGGAACGCTACTGTAAGAAAGCTCTCAAAATAGAAGCTTAGCGGCTAATTAATATGTATAAAGTAAACCAAATCGAGAAGCGCTGCCCTCTCAGATACAAAAGACACTTGAGGGGTTCCCATTTACGCCTAAGCCTGTGCCGAGGACAGAGCCCCGCAAAATCAGCGCAGTCCAGAGACGTGAAGATATCAAGGCAAAACTCAATTACGAGATGGGGCTATCGATTCGAGATACTGAATTCTTACAGGAGAATCCCGAGCACTTGGCCTGGTTGGAAATTAATATGGACACAAGATTTTGGAAAGTGCTTGAAGCTCAAATGGCCCGTAGGATACGCACGAGTTTGCCGGGTGACAAGCAACATACACAAGTAGAAAAGGGGAAACCAAGTAATTGCACGGACATGTGGGACTGCGAGTGCTCCTTATGTAGCTCTTGAGTACATGGAACAAGTCAGATAGCAGAAATTCCCATTTCGGTTGCTAGTTTCAAAGTTGGACCCTCGCTCAATGCAAACAACGCAATTTTCCTTTGAGTATTTCTCCAGGGACCACTTTATAATTGCTCCCAACGGCATTGAGAGTTACGAGCCGGCGAGACGCTCTTGTTTTCAGATTCTCTCTGAAACCCTACCCAGGTAACTTTGCAGCTTATGATTGACCCACAGGAGCCTAGCCCCCTTCTCGAGGCACTACAATGCGCATTTTGCTCTGCAGGCCCTTGCGGGGGGCATATAATTTTAATAATAGTCGATTAATCCCAAGACCCTTTCTTGACTGCTTGTCGCAGCAGCTGCTATAATATCTTCCGTGATCGAAGTAATTGCCTTTCTCCATGCAGACTCTCTTCAATGAAGCGCCCAATTATGAATTTGCAATCCAAGCAGGAAAGACGCACGCCACTTTTGGTTAGCGTTGCGAGAGTGGCGAGGTGACGATCCGGAAGGATAGTTTGGTCATTTGGGAGCTTGGGTTGAGAGTAGGATGAAGGAGCTTTGGCGTTGATTGAAAGATGTCATAGGCTATGTACGACACTAATCGTCATTTTTGAGGACCCACTCGAAGGCATACGTATCAATGAAGTCCCAAATCTGAAAACGTGGGGGATGCGCGAAGTGCCAAGTGCCTGTAGGTGGCCTCCTCCGCTGAGATGCTTAGCAGAGAAATTGTTGAATGGATTCCGATATTTCTCGCCGAACAAGGTATCGTTTATATTTTGCAGAGATAATTTTCTTCGCTGACGAACTGATCTAGTGCTGCTGGGTCCACATTCACAGGGGGACATGCTGGAAGGAAGCGAAAGAGATACGAATCGGAGACTGAGGACACTTCAGGCTCAAATACAAGCTCGATCTTCACCATCTCAGTCAAATTCAAGGGATACATCGGCCACAGTCCTTCAACAATGCCAACAATCACAAGAGATACATCAAATTGCACAAGCAGTTGCCTCCCCGCCACAGAGAGCAGGCAACCTACATCAGCGGGATCAGCAAAGTTTCCAGTCTCACCAGAACGCACCTACGCCGATATCCACCGTTTCTTCTCCCGAACAAAATCTCCCGAAGCAACAACAATACCGAACGCCATCTAATACCTCAATCGACCAAGATATAGCAAGCATCCCGCATCAGTATATACCTACTCCGAGATCCAATGCCTCTTCCCTCAGCGACAACGACTCTCCTTCATCCATCCTAGCTCCCTCAGAAGACCTCATCAATCCCCTCCCGGTTCTCATATATTCTCTGGGTCATTCCCAACTTCGACATGACCTACTATTTTGTGGACTCTTGCCACAGAATCGATGGGATGACCGCAGAAAAGTGCATGAGATTACACTATATGACGCTGGCTTTAATAAGCAGATCATCCGTCTCTTCTCAAGCCAGAGCAAGCTCGAGGAAAATATTGAGTCTTGCATCCAGCTTGGTTTGATTGTGCAGGGTGTATTAGACGATGGCTCGCTGGTGTACTCAATCAGCGATCAGTCACAGCATCAAATATCTCAATCTTTTGAAGACATAGAGCTGCACCTACTTGGGTTGATGTTCACAACCCATATCTATCCTCGGGATCAGACTCTAGAACCCTCGTAAGTTGGATGGTTCACAGCTTCTAGGCTACGCTAACAATCTCTCAGATTTCAGAACTTCGGGAAACTCTTGTTACCCTACCTCGAACGTATGTGGCAATTTTTCCTACGAGAATCTCGCCTCGCGCTGCCAGCTCATGTCTGTGATAGCATAGTGGAAGCATCCTTAGCGACATACAAATTTGGTACGTCCCGTACAAAGGACGTGATTTCAGTGCTAGCCAAGATTTATGATCCTGAGTTACCGGACTACCTACGGATGGCAATTATAACTCGGAAGAGTATTTTATTACGCTTGAAGGGCGACCATGATCAATCTGATATTGTAATACAAGATATCCTAGGGAGCGTTGGCATCGAATCGAAGAAAGATATAAGATCACATTGTGCGTACGGACGCTTGCTACTTTCTCAGGCGGAAAATGCAATATTGCGCAAGGAGTTCGACAAAGCAGAATTATATTTGACCAGTTGGGAGGTGAAGAATTTGAAAGATCCTTCTGGGTTGGAGCTACAAGTGGTTCGATTAAAGAATACTGTATACGGCAGGGTATTACGATATAAGGGCAAATTCGAAGACGCACGCCACTACCTCAAAGAATGCCTCAAGACGATTCCTGGTGATGCAAGTCGCTATCATGTCATGCACCACCTGGGCGATGTCTACTGTGAACTGGGAAGACCAAAGGAGACTGAAAAATTGGTGCTTAAGGAGATTGAGCAGCTGAGAGCTCATGGCAAGCAACATTCAAAAGCTTTCCGACGTCTAGCTCTCCCATTGATGGAGGCCTACATCCAGCAAGGAAAGGCAGCAAAGGCTCTCCTGGAGAACTTCTCGTCATCTATGAAGGAATGGTCAACCACGATGTACCCGATCAATTAGGCTATGTCCGTTTAATGATCAGCCTAGCACGCGTCAGTTGGTCTCAGGCGCGATTGTCCGAAGCCCATCAAACTTTAGAAAAGGCATTGGTTCTTACCGAAACTTACAGAACTTTTTCGAAGGGAAATTTTTACAAAGGGGTCATCTACCTCTTCCTTTCCCTTGTGAATTTCGAGCTTCACAAGTATCCGGAGGCCTGGTTGACTCTTGCGTCTGCAAATGATATCTTTCACGTCGAGACGCCTCGCCATTTCATACCAGGAATGGGGTCATATTTCCTACAAGAGCTGTGTCGAACTGAGAGTTTTCTTCAATGGCCTGGCAACTCGATTAATGGGATACGACTCTCAACCGCCTTCAGAGCTCAAATGGCTTAGAAAGGAGGATGGCGCGGACACTCAACCCAGCTATTACCAAGATATATAGTATGTACTCAACTTCTTACTCCTCCGAATAGGGACTTCTGGAGTAGTCAGAAAGCCATTTCTTACTTGGGAGACACTGAATGGATGGCCACCCCTCCCGCACGGAGTCGGTATGCCGAACGATTACGGAAATGTCTTCGAGACTAGATCGGACGAAAAATATCACATCACGCCCATGGGCGTGAACTCAAGTGGGCCATAGAATGTCTAAACACCCAAGTAAGTCTATTAGTCGAATTTAAAATGTCTTTCAGTAACCATAATAGGAGTATTAGATTGGTACTGGAGGTCAGGAGTTGGAACGTTCCCAGAAGATTTCTTAACCGGAACTTCTTTGAAGTGGTTTGTTTAAAGAACTTTTTGGGACATTGTAGTGCGTATTCTACTTTGATAGGGCAAATAATGTTCTTGGTTTTTATTCTCAGAACAAAAGAAGTTTGTATCAGCCGATTGTATTATATTAATGTGTTTTTATTGTGTCGAGTAAGAATACCAATCCGTTCGAGGTAAGACTATGCTATGTTTTCCATTCAAGATGCGAGCCATCCAATAAGGCGTTTGGATTGTCCCTATCAGACGCCTTTTACTCAAAAATGAACTGAAAAGCTCGACCACGAGAAGCGTGCACGCTTGCATTAGATCTATCAAATTCTTATTGCATCTTATGGCTTATACGTGCGCCTCTGCATGGATTGGCAAAAATCGTTTTTGGGGCCAATATTACGGCCCTAAGCGCCAGCTCTCCTTTCAGAGTACGCCTAAGGCCCACCCTGCAGTGGCTTTAAAGTTCGTTTTTTGATCTTTCCAAAGTTCCTTATTCAAGTGGGCGTTATATACCTATTATCACCCATGACCAATGATATCGAATAAGACTTCTATTGGAATACAGTAATGATCTTTAGTATTTTATTTCAAGTTTCCTGTGATTTGGTTTCTAGAAAAAGAAAAATAAGAAAAGGGTCTCGAGGTGGATTTTCTGAGGCGGAATTTGAACCCTTCGTCGACGATGTTGCCTCAATAGAAAGAATAACGCCGCTACTTAACAAAGGCCGAGCTCTAGTTATCAATAAGAGAAGCGGAAGGTCTCCTGTTGAGCGTTTAGGTACTTTTGATGACATTTTTACGGATGTTCTTATAGACTTTGTGAGTTATTCTCTGATAATTTCAGGTGCTTAAGTTTATTTATAGAGACATATTTCTGGGGAATTATTCGGAAATATTGCCGTATATATGACTTGATCAGTGAGGGACCGGAGAAAGTGGTATAAATGTTGCGGGTAATGGCGACCAAGAGAGATCCTTCATGGGCAGAGCACCAGCTGCTCAGTCTTCCCAGTCTGAAGGTATTCTCAGACAGACTAAAACTTGAAGAAGAGGAAGCGGAGTTTCGGCGATATATGCAAAGATATTTAAACGTATATTTACCAGATTGCCCTTTTGAGATTTCGACTATAAATTGATATAATCCAAGCACGTATGAAGCCGCAATCATATCACGGAAGCCGATTGATAAAGGCAAAGAAATCAAGCACCTCACCGGCGTGCGAGCCGTTTTGACAGAAGAGGAAGAACATAATCTCGTTGGAAAAGGGTTGGATTTTAGTATTTTGGAAATTACTCGAGACAAGGCTATTTTGTTTTTATTAGGCCCAGTTTGTTTTTTGAATCACGATTGCAAATCCAACTCTCGGTTTGTTGCGACCAGGAGGCCTGGGATGAGGGTTATTGCAATAAGGAATATTGCGATTGGTGAAGAGATCACAATCAATTATTTTCCAGAATATTTTGGAGAGAACAATTCCGAATGTCTTTGTAAGACATGCGAAGGCCTGCATCGAAACGGTTGGATGGCGGAGGGTCACGGTTTCAATAGCCCAAAAATCTCACCCCGTTATCATCTTCGGCATGGGAGTAAAAAAGGTTCTGGGAATATTTCTAAGCCACTAAAAGCTTATTTGCCAGGTATTCGAACTCCGGGAGATTATCTCACTTCCAATTCCCAAGGATCTGCCCCCTGGACACATTTTGAGAATTGTTTCCAAGCCTCTTCCGTATAGCCAACGCCTGTTTGCCCAATATGTGAGCGATACTTGAAATTGTACGGCTACTAATGGCCATGAAGGGGATAGATTGGCTGTTGGACGGTCTCTATCTACATCTTCTGGTCTGAAATATTGGGAGGCGACGCGCCTAAGTACCCTGCACAGCAAGATGAATTGCTTGAAAGGGCGCCTAAGCCTCACCTAGGCGCTATTTATCTATATAAAAGCGAGCTCGTTTGATTGACAAAGGTGGCCGAAACTCGAGGAATTAGTCGGGGGTATTAGAAGTAAGACGGAGTTTGGGTAGCCAGAGGAGGATAGCCTGGGGATAGGGATCTTGCGGTATCTGGGTCCTCGTCAAATTTTCGATATCTGGACGAATACTTGGGGGCTGAGTGTACCTAATACCACGGTAATCTTTCCTGCCCTCTTCAAAGACTGTCACGTCCCATCTTTCACACGAACCTCGACCTCTTCATCTCGTATTGCCGGGGCTGTCTATCAAGCCACAAATATAGGTCGGGTTGGAAACGGATGAGGGATTTTTGCCTAATCCCTGGCTTGGTATCGTAGGCGGCTTTATAAGTTACCAGTTCCCGCTTTCTTCCTGTCAACGAATACGCAGCTCTATCCGTGACATTAAGCAGTCCTGTTGCAATCGCCGAAAACAATTCTCTATATAAACTTTTAAGAACTACTCCTCATTACTTTAGAATATATCCTTCTCCAAACTCGCGCTTGAAACCCGAATACAGATATGGAAGTTCTCGCTTGAACCGCGCATCCTTGAATTGGGACTTGAAGGCACCCAATGTTTCAATAAATTTTCTGGTATTTCAGACGATGTTTCTGCACCCTATATATCTCTGGCGGAACATCCAGTGCCTTCGCTCCTTCAAATCTGCTGGGAATCGCGGGTCTTTGGTCTCAAGAAATACGAGAAACTCACTCTTGGGGGCAGTTTCAAAGGATACATCTGCTTCCAAATTGACACTGTTTCCCTATCACCTGCGATCTGGCGCTCTTGTGGGTATAATGATCACTTTCCCCGACCGTTACCTATCCACGATCAGCCTTTCGCAATTTCCGAATTTTCACGCATCCAACATATTGAACTCTTCTATCCGACGAGAGAGAGATATGGTACCGCCCTAGAGTCTATCAACCAAGAGGGGTTGTATGGAATGCTGAAAGGCCTGAAAAGTCTAATGAATGTGACGATCACATGCGGGGCGGGTGTCAAGCAAGATGAACTTCAAAGAAGTGCCTCGCTGCTGCGTGCAGCCTGGCGAGACCTAGAACAAGGTACCGCCCCGGTAATCGACTTTCTAGTTCTACCAACATCAGAACCAAATTTGCCACGATGTCTCAGGCATGGCAATGTGGTCTACTTCTGCTGGCATTGTGGTGGCCTCGACCGACGAAGGTCTCTTGCTTGGGACCATTTTATCTGGAGCAAAGAATCATTGTTTGGAACTGGTCTATCGACCGAGTTATAATTGAAAGATGCGGCAAACGAGGAAACCGCCTCCATCAAGAGACGCGAAGATCTTTGGAGAGAGATCACGAATGTGGTGAACAACAAAACATTAATTGAGTAGACAGTCCGGGGTATTAAGGTGGACCTAAGATAGTTGAAGGATGAACTACAATTTGTTCATAGTGAACAGCGCCGTACTTATCAGAAAATGGAGCACGAAATAGAAAAATTGGAGAAAAGAATATACGACGGGACGATTTCACCAAGAGAATACCGAATATGTCAGAAGACATTATGGACCGAAAAGGACAAGGCTCTTACCGCTGTGGACTATCTATGATATAGTGACATTGGTCCCGAATTTGTTGGTGCGGGTCGAATAAGAGCCCTCGAGTACCGTCTGGAGCAGTTACATGAAGGATACCAGCGTAATACATACCTGAATTGGAGGCGTCGAACCGCGATCAAGCGTGGTGAAGAGGAGTTGGAACAAAACAGAGCCTGACTCTCTCGCTTACGTCTTGAGGCCTGTGTTGCGTTCGGAATGCTCTCACTTCTTTTTTTTGAAAGCTACATTCCTCTGTTCCCTAAGCTATTTAACCTGTACACTCATTTCTCATCATATAATAGATAAATTGCAGGACTAGTCTAAATTTCTACACAACCCCCAAAATCTATCTTATCTGAGAGCTCAAACTTTTTATTCAATTGGAACTCCTGAGACCCTAAGGGACCAACCAGCAAGAGGAATAGTTTTGTAAATGTGCTCGGATCTGGAGTTTTGGTCCGGAGATGGTTCTATCACAAAGAGCCCAGAAGCGCCCACTCGTTTTGGTTATCGATCTCCGATGCGAAAAAAATCGACACTAAGTGCAAGGTCATCGCACCCAGCAGTACGGAAAACTTTGGGCTTGGCCACAGTGGTTAACATGTTGAGGGAAAATGGGAATTCTACCATCAATATATTTAAAAACAACTTTGATATTCCATACAATACACAAACATGAGACTATCTGGAGATCTTATCAATTTAGACAAAGCTCTTGCCCATTCTTTTCCTCCCGCTTTCGCCCACAACCGAAGCCTGTAGATTTATTTTACTGTTTCGAACCCAAGCCAATAGAAAATAAAAGAAAATTAACAAATGCTCCACCTGATGACAGTAAGAGCGAACCTGCTCTTTAAGTTCCAGAACCTTCCAATATTTCCACTCGCAACATCGAAAAGTCGAGTCCGTGGGAGTCGGAAACATGAACTCGAGCTTTCCGCTGTACAACCAGGCTGCAGGGTTTGTCCCTGACTAGATAAACACTGTGCTCGCTGGATTACGAGCCTCGCCCTTCCTCCCAGTTTCCTCCATTATCATCTTAGGTATGGTGGTGGTGATAGGTAGGGTGGTGCTGCTTCAGAAGTTCCCAAGTCCCTGAGGCTTGAGCACCCTGGACAAAGGCTCAACTTGTCCGTAAATGTGGTCTTGACAGGTGGTTTATTGCGCAGTGATTGAAATAGCAAAAAGAAATTATAAGTTTGAGATTCATTGATATTGCTTGGACATCGGTCTCAGGGCACGAATAGGAGTTCTGCCAAATATTGCAGAAGGAGGGGATAGTCGATCTGGGCGACCAAAAACGTTATCTCCAGCCCACGGTGTATCGACAAACGGGTCTTTTCCTTGAAAATCAGCCTGATCCAAGCCTGCGCCTGATCTCTTCTGCTTCCAATCCCCACGGGCATTCTTATGGGCATCCATAACTTCAGGTGCTACTTCGTCCTCAATTGTGTATGCTTCTCAATCTGATTCGAGCACGAGTAAATACGCCAGGCCCACTGGGCTTCAGAGTTATTTAAAATCATTCTTTTACCTATTTTAAATGTTAGCTTGATCCATTTCCTGGGACAACAAGGTTACTTTTTAGATGGGCGAAAAACTTTGCTCAATGTCTCAACTCTTGTGAGACATTGTAACCTACCCAAATGAACGGGAGAGAGTTCCAAGAATCAACCAATATCTCAGTCTTTGTGAGACATTCACTTCCAGCATCTGCACAATGTCTCGTCTTTTCTGGGACATTTGGGTTTCATTTTTCTCGATACATGTGGCACTCTTAAGAGAGCAAACCATCCTAAAATGTTCTTTCTAGGGGGAAAAGTGGAATTGCGTTACGATGAGCTGAATGAAGAAGCGGAACGGCCGATGAAGGTGCAGCATAATTCGAATATTCACCGGATCCTGTGTGAAGTACGGCTTTCGTAAGCCACAACAGGGCCAAACCAGTTTCTTATCGATCGAGGTATATTTGAGGAAATCCATGTCGGTGTAGCTAACGGCGCCTGCACAATATTCCCTTGATGCCGTCTTTCCATGGATCGTGGAAAATAGGGCAACTCGTAGAAATCTTCCATTGAACGACTGTTCAACCGCTGAGAATATGACTCATGGACATGTTGAGTCGAATGTCGTTCCAACCGCTCAGTACATGAACGTATTGAAAGGACCATTTATTGCATTGATCCTGCCACTTGTGTTGGCTCTGCGAAAATGTGAGGGTCCAAGTTACCGCGAAGAGATTCTGCAGCGCGTCGAAGCTACTTACTTTCTGACTATCTGTACGTCTATGTACGAGAAGAAGTATCGATTCGGGAAGCCATGACCAGTTTCTGAGGCCCTTGCCTTAAAAACCATCACTGCGTGGAAACTGGCCTGCCTCCTCCATTAACGGTCTGCGAACGCCTGATCAAGGCAGGCATCGTAACAAGCCAGAGGTCATATACTTCAAATCTTATCTCATGGGTGCCACCGGAAAATGCAGCTGGAGTAGAGCAGATATAGTGAGACTGGAAAAAGTTTATTGTCCAGATTGAGGTCATCAAGGACAAGCAAGTCCAGAGGGCGAATGAGGCACCATTCCGATTGTATGATGCAGCACTAATGAATTGCATCAGGGATAATTCTGAAGGTAAGAGATATCCGGCCATATTTCCTAATTAAATACTGACTTTAGTGACGTTGTATTTGAAAAACCAAAAAGCCTGGCTCGAGGAGGATCGTAACATAGACTTTACTGGTGATGTCTCTTTCGATCGCTTCATTATTTGATATTAATCTTCTGGAATCTTGATGACGGACTGAGCTCAAAGGAGCTTTTTGGGCTTGGTAAAGTGTTGTATTTTCGTATTCGTGACGTCGCCGTTGAGAGTTGAGCGCCCAGTTCAAAGTATGTATCTTGGAGACCCAAGATGGTGCCATTATTTTTTCCGGAGATTACCTTGATAAGCTGAGTTGCTGGAGCTAAAGGGTTCGCTAAGAGGAGATGACGGGCAAGTCGAGCCCCAAAAGCCTAAAAGGAATATATTTTGAAATAAGGAAATTTATGCAACAACATCACTTACACATCAGTGGTTTCAGTCATTCGTATTGTAGTGGTGTTACACCCGCTGCATCAGTGGTTTAGTGGTAAAATCCATCGTTGCCATTGGTTTATATGTTCCAAGCATCTTCGATGGGCCCCGTGTTCGATTCACGGCTGATGCAAACTTTTAGATTTTCATTTTTGTGGTGGCCACTTGTCATTTACATATTTCACCTCCGACAAGGTAGCCCTCTTGCTTTAGCTTCTTTTTTGCTTCTCACTAAAGGAGAAAGTGGTGGTCTAAGAGTATCGTTAATGATGAAGCAATGTGTTGCTTTTTTACTGGTTTTGATTCTTTGTGTGTTCTCGCTTCCAGGGTCCGTGCGGCTTACGGCCAGTCTAAGTTCTACTCTTTTACTAAGTACGATTTGTCCCAGCCACTTAACGTATGGGTTGTTGTTTTGCCCTGTCTAATGATCTCTAGACGCTCCATTCTATAGTTCCTGTTTCCTGTGTTTGTCGAAGAGACGTTGGAATAACCTCACAAAAAAGGGGTTCGCTAGAAGTGCTCGCTTAGTTTCGTTTAGCGAGCTGGTTGGATGGACTTGCCTATGACGTCCGAGCTCCAGTACCTTGAGCTCCAAACCTACAAACATAAACACTACAGGTGTTTGATCCCAAACCACAACACCATGATAAGTTGACCATGGCAAATTCAACGGCTGCTCTCAGCCTCTACATCTTAACCTTCAACTGCGGTCTATCTCCTATTGACGTAGACGCCTTCGCATCCCAACTATTCTCCGGTCTCACGACCCCCGCATTACCAGACCTGCTCGTCCTCTCCCTCCAAGAAGTCGCCCCAATACCATATTCTTTCATAGGCGGATCATTCTTGATCCCTTATTTCTCGAGATTTTACCATGCGGTTCAGAAAGGAGCTCGCAAAGCTTCGAATACAACCGGACATGCGCCAATATATACCCCCGTATCTGCGCGAAACACAGGCATGACGGCCATAATGGTGTTCGCCAAAGACGGAGAAGCTATACAAGACATAGAGACAGCGGGGGTTGGAGTCGGTCTAGCAGAAATGGGCAACAAAGGCGCTGTTGGAGTACGCTTCACATACCGAAGCAACGGCTCGTCAACAGAATTGACTTTCGTCGCGGCACACCTAGCAGCCATGGAGGACGAGCTACTCCGTCGAAACGAGGATTGGAAGAACATAGTAAGGGGCCTGGTCTTCTCATCCACCACATCAAACCGCAAACAAAATGCCGCCTCTCTCTCCGGGGAAGAGCGACCCCTCCTCTCAATCTCGCCTCGAGACGCCTCCCTCTACAAACCAACCTCCCACCTATTCGTCGCAGGCGACCTTAACTACCGGACCTCGACAATCAAGCCCTCTCCTACAGACTATCTCGAAGTCTTCCCACAACCGCACCACGACTCCTCTTCCTCACAACACTACTCCAGCCTCTTCAATTCCGACCAATTAAACCGGGAACGCCTCGCAGGCCGAACATTACAAGGACTCAAAGAAGCACCGGTTACCTTTCCACCGACATACAAATACGACTCGAAAGAACCATTCCTTACACCAGATGAAGATTTATCGAAGTGGCATTGGGCAAAACATCGGTGGCCTAGTTGGTGCGACCGAATTCTATACCTCGATTTCCCTTCCTGGGTTTCGCCAAAAGCAAAGATAACTACACATAAATACTCCGCTTTGCCTTTACAACCAACAACAGATCACCGTGCTGTGGCGCTCGAGGTGTCAGTTCCACTTATACCCATACCAGCTCCCGAGGAAGGTGATTCAGGGGACGATCCCAGGATACGGCCGCCATTTCAAATTGATGTTGATTGGAAGAAACGGAGGGATAGGGCGAGGGTGTTGGAGTTGGTTGTGGGGTATGCGGGCTATTTTGTTATGACTTGGGAGGGACGCGGGATTGTGATTGCAATGGCGGTAGGTGCTATAGGGGCTTATTTCGCTATCAGGGCGATGCTAGAGACGCTCCATTAATATGATAATCGATATCAGTTAGCATTGGGCCCAGGAGTGAAACAATGATCGGGTTCCGAACTTCAACACCTGGTTCACGCAGCTGCGCGTTGGGGTCTCATTCATCCACGTTGCTCAGCTAAGTATATCAAGTGATTCATTCTATCGAAATAGAAGAGAAGAGAAGAGAGAGAGCCTTCTATAAGCCTGTCTATCAATCTGAGTTAGCCACGATGTGCCTTTCCCGTCATCGGCTTTCTTCGTCAGCTGTGCCCCTCTCCGCCTGAGCATCATTCGGTTATCCCGCTCACGAATTGTAGGGGTTCAAGTGATCCAACAAGTCTACATCAGGATGCCGACAGGAGTATTGTACTATGTTTAGCTGCGAAACCCAGAATGAATTGTCTGCTGCCATACCACCCCCCCACAGGATGACGGCTACACAATCGATTGGCGGGAACAGCCCGCGTCTCTTTTTCCTCAGATGAGAAGTGCTCTAAGGTTCTGGAAGTCTACTAGCAGCCTTCATAATGTTGTCCCACGTGGCCGATCTCTTGCTATGAGTTGCCTAGTTAATCGGCCGGTCTTCGTCTGATCCCTTGAGCACTATCTCAGCCGAGCCATCTGAAGGAAATAGTACTCGAATTTATCATGACTGGTTGTTGAAGATGAGATACGCAGCGCGCTGATGAGGACAGGGCAAGATTTGGGCCCATTCATTCCCCCCAAGCCCCAGTTACAAGGTCATCAAGATTAAAATCACAAGCACATTGTACAGTATAAATCATCGCTTCATTAAGTAAGACTAACGCCTATATCCATGCCAAATCGCACCTCTACCAATTCCCCAACTCCTTTCCTTTCCAAGCCCCTCAAGCTCTAAAATGCTGCACAAACCCATGCAAGCGATCAATGACCACGGGGAAAATAGCCGCAGAACTATCCTCAATCAGTGCATCAAAATGCCTAATCGCATCATCCTCACTCATCTCCAAATGAAAGCGTTCCTTGACCTTCAGCACGACCTTATCGGGCTCAAGTTTGATATCAGGAATATTAGCATCAACCATCAGACTAAACAAATTCAGAATCAAATTTGACGACTTGCGCAGAGTGGTGTAAGTCGTGAAGCAGTACTGCTTGAATTGGTCGTATTGGGGAGAAGAGGAGCCGCCCATGCCGTCAACCATCTCTTTGCAGAGTTTCATGGCCGGGGCGAAGGGCTTGGGGTCACGGCCGAGGATGAAGCCGAAGTCTGCGTGGAAGAAGTGCCCGTCGGGGGCTAGAAGGAGGTTATCAAGATGACGGTCGCCGACGCCGAGGAGGTAGGTTATTACGCAGTAGCCGGCGCAGGATTTGATGAATGTCTCTAGGGCTTCTTTCCGGACTCCTAGGGGTGCTTTATCGTCTGGATTGTTATATTTTAGGTATGCCAGGACTGTGTTTCCCTTGTACTTATTCACGATGCTTTGCAGACTCATTGAGGGCACGAATTGCGCTGCTCCGGCAGTGGCACCAGTGGCCAGGATCTTGTAAGGAGAAAGCTTAAGATCCAGGTTCTCCTTCTGAAGTAGCTGATCCATGAGCGTAATTATTTGAATGACAAGCTGATCCTGCCGCAAATCATCTCCCGTCTTGAACATAATTTGATATTTCTGCTTGGTCAGGGTTTTGAAGGTCATCATGATTGGAAAGAGAGATGATTTGAAGACCAGAGTCTCGGCTGGATCGATTCCTGTGATCATGACTGATGGGTCAAGAGGTAACGGCAGTGGAGGATCTATCGTGACAATTTCGTTCTTCGGATCGGCCAAGAAGTGCTTCACCTTCTCTACCTTGCGGGATATCGCATCACGAGAAGTTTTGATATCTCCAGATATCCTAGAGAGCACAGCGATGAGTTCTGCTTGACGAAGCAGTGTCTTTCGGGTTTCCTCTCCACCAGGTAGCTTCACAAGTTCGGTTAGGAAGTCGTATTCCACCTTGGCGAACAGCTTCCGGTATTCGGCGCCTTGGTCCTCGCTTTGATCATCGCATTCAACCATGAGATACCAATGGAAGTAGTTTCCGAGCATGAAATTGTTGGTGGCCCTCTGGATGAGGAACCGCGCGAGGGAAGAGTCATGGGTTGCATCCGAGTCGGGGGAGATATGCTCGAATTTGAGAGCTTGCACCAGTTGCAATAGATAGAGTAGCAGCTCGTCATCATCCGATTTGCGAAGACGATCCACCGCATAAGCTCGGACTGCGGGATTGTCGAAGTTCGGACCAAGAAGCTCGAGGGCATCATCAACATCGACTTCTGTCCATTTTGCCAATATTTGAACCGCCTGCCGCGACTCGCTGTGGTCTTGCCAATTCACAGATTTAACAAATTTGGTCAATGCCCTCTTGTCTCGAGTCAGGTGATGGCGGAATTTCCAGACAAGGTCTTTCTCCTCTGGAGATAGTATATGCGTCGGTGAATAAGCCATGATTCCATTCAATTCGTCCCTAACTTTCGGATTTGGTTTCAGGTCTCGGTCTAAAACACCTGTTCGGTGGCTTCGAACGAGTCGTCGATGCTTACTTTCCACGGGGTTATCTCTCGCACCCACTTCAGGATCGTAGACCCGGACTAATCGTCCTCCGAAGCTACTATCATCGTTGTCACTCAAACCATTAATACCAGGCCCGTAATGAACCTCAGGAGGTGGCTTGAGGATAATATTCGACTGGGAAGAAGACAGATGTTGTAAGGAAGAGACAGGAGGCGGAGGGTATTCGTGATCGGCGAATACAACAGGAAAGTCAAATCTAGGCAACTCCACGAATAGAGTAAATCGCTCATCCTCAACGGCATCCGTCACGGCATCTTTGCTGTCGTGGTCACCGTTGACTTGTTCGTCCCGTGTCCCATCCAGCGTCATGACTGTACTTGGTTGTCGAGACCGTCGCCGCTGAAGATTCTTCAAAGATGCGCTTGAGGCTAGAAGGCCTCGTTTTTCAACCCCTCGAAATACTAGTTGATCAAGCCATTCGACTCGTGGAATCTCGCCCATCTCGTGCTTCTTGAAGAGCTTCTCTAGTCTGTCCAATTCTTCACTTTCTTTATCCACCTTTTGTGTGTTGCCTTTGCCCTTGACTCCGTTACGAGGTGCCGGAAGTGTGGAGGGTGTTGATGTCGAGTTCAGGCCATCGGCGGCTTTTCGACGATGCAGGACGCACTTCTGCCGACCTTTTTGGAGCTGATTCTCGTTGTCAAACAACGGAAGTGTAGTTCCACCAAAGGGAATCGCATGTCCTTGCGCACCCTCTCCGCCAGTGGGTGATAGGTCCCATACTGTAATTGCCAGCTGTGAGCTTAGGGGGAGGTTCGAGTAATTAATCGGCAAGGTAAGCCATTCGTTCCACCTGTGTACTTTAGCAAGGAACTCCTCCCACCTTTGAACTTTGTAGACCTACTTTCGCTCGTTCTTAAAGGGCTTGTAAGCGGTTTGAACAGGTACCGTGAGAGGTTTGGAGTCCGCCCATAGCTGGACTGTAACGTAGAGGTCGGAGTGGGGGCTGCAGCAGACATGTTAGCTAGCAGTATATAATGTTGAAGATGCTCCCATCACACCTCAAATTTGAGCCAATATGCCGCAAGTCGGGTCTTTGGATAAGTGTTGAGAAGGGGATCTCGATTTGCTCTCCCTCAAGGCTGATACTGGAAAGCTGTTAAATTTATTGTCTGGAAATAGAGAGAGGTGTAACCAACATTCTGATATTGACGGGAATATCGACCGCTTCGGAGCTGGCAAAGGAAAATGGTTCCATTGCGACCCATGGTTTCCTGGCGGGAATATGAGGATATATTTATTGAAGGAGGAAGCATGGGCACTGTCTTCCCCAGAGCTCCATCAGCCTTCCGTCGCATCTGCAGACTGGTGGCCCGTGCGTATAGCGCTAACTCGTAACCCCCACGTAGACCTGGTGGGACGCGACTTCACCTTCACGGTTCTTTAGTTGTGCGGCGGCATTTCATTTCGACTTCTTCAAAACCTCAAAGTCAACTCCTCGAATTCTACATCACCAATGCTACGATAGCGACAAGATTCGAGTCGCGATCCCGAACTCTTCCATTGCAGTCCTGCAATCCATCGAAGTTTCTGTGACAGCTCGTTTGGCGCGATAGGGACGCGATCGCAGCCTGGCCGAGCCTGATCGCGACTGCAAACATCCCGCCGACGACTTCTGAAGACGCGCTCTACGTTTTTAAATCTTCAGAATGGCGAGATCTACGAAGGTATCAGAGTCGCCAGCGCCTTTCATTGAAGACGATATCTATGGATCATCCCCGGGACCAAGCAACGGACGAAGAAACAATGCACCCCCCGAATCGATGTCCGCCTCACCGGCAGCCTCGACCTCGTCCGACAAGGAGAATCACTCGTCGCGTCCCCCTCTAGATAAGGGAAAGGGCCGCATGCCTATGGATCCTCCGTCTTCGCAGCCGACATTGAATGAGCGCAACAAGAGAAAGCGTCTGGTGGACCGCGAAGCACCAGTCGAGCGAAACCGCAGAAGACGGACCGTCGAGGTTGATGAACATAACTCAGATGGAGACTACGATCCCGATCAAGATATCGAAGAGCGCCGAGAGGTTCGCAAGGGCTACAGAGAACTACACAAGGACGTGAACGAGCGCCGAACCGATTACATGCAACCCGGCAACACAGGTCTACAAGATACGATAAATAAGGCCAATGAATGGAGTAACAAAGTCAAGCAGACAGCAGACGCAACAATCGATGCTCGTCTCCTTGTTACAACGGCCGATCTGTCATACAAAAAGACGGTGGCTCTCACTTCAGGAGATGCTGCACAAGGCGTGGATTTGGAAGACTTTCTGTCAAAATGTCGAGCATACATGAGAACCGTATCAGGCGCAGAAGATGGCGACCAACGAGCCCCCAGCAATACACAACGCCGTCGCCGGGGAAATGACGAAGAAGATGACGAAGATGGGGATATGTTCAACTGGGCATGCTTTGGACGCGTCGCATGTTTACCAAACATTTCTCGACCTGCTGTTCCTGGATTTCTTCTTGGTCCGCTCTCGGTAGAGAAGCGACAAAAACGGGTTGTTGTACGAAAAGCTGCTCTGAGGGTGAACGCGATTCAAGAAACACGACCAGAGGTCTTGCAAAAGGAAGACATTGAGAAAACCGAAAACACGAATCTAACAACTCTTTGCACCCAAATCTTACACCGGGCAATAAAGGTGCGGAAAGATACAATAGCAAGACTAGAAGATGAAACGCCAGAGGATACTCCAGAAGACGAGGTAGAGGCCCTCTTCGATCGCAATGGAATTTCAAAGAATGGGGATCTAGCATATTTAAAGTTTGTCATCAACCCCTTCTCCTTCGGCCAAACCATCGAGAATATCTTTTACGTGAGCTTCTTGATACGAGACGGAAAGGCCGGGCTTGTCACGGGAGACAATGGCATGCCATACTTGAGTAAGTCCCCACACTCCTCTATCGTTGGCAATTTACTGACATCGCGTGCTTAGCGCTCACACAACCTCGAGGAGCAAACGACGCTCGCAGCGACGGCAACCGGAAACACCAAGCTGTGATTGCCCTCGATATGGCAGAGTGGAAGCAATGCATCGAGTACTTCGACATCAAGGAGCCAATGATCAAACACCGGGAAGAGGAGTCGCACAGTAACGTCGGGAAGAAGGGATGGTATGCTTAGAATATCTGCATTCACATGCATTGGCGTTTACGGGAGGAAAATTATCGACATGTGCCATTTGACATTCGGGTTGTACCATTAATATCATTTTGGATGGGGTGGGTCTGCTCTTGCCGGGGGGATACATGGCTGGGGTTGGGGCAATTATTCGATTTGCACATCACAAATCTGGGCGGAGTTCTTGCTAGACGGATTCGTCAAAATCAATTCAAACAAAATATTGTGGCTATCATTGAGAGGGATTGCTTTTTTAAGATTGTGATGTTATTCAATTTCTAAATCGTCTTTTGCTCCAGTGAGCTGCTACCGGTTCTCGACTTGGTTCCCCCCTCGTTTTTTAGCGCGTCCTATGTAAGCACCTCTTTCGTTTTGACCGTTATGAGATGCTCTCTGCCGGATATTTTTTCTTTGGGATTATTCTTTGAGAGGATTTGACTAACTCGGGCACTTTTGAAATTCTCGCACCGCGCACTTCACACTGTAAGAAAGGAGCTAGCATACATGTAGTTCAATGGGATTATCTTGAGGTCAGCAGCTTTTTGGTGTTGGCTTCTCTGTTAAGCTTCTGACGTGTTGTTGGGAGGCTTGGGAGGACCCGCGTTGGAAACGAACAATACCTTCCAATCATTTGCCACCGGAGATTGCGATGTGCAACAAAATGTTTGCCTTTGAAACTTAAATAGGGCTGCATCAAGGTAAGGTTCTGACATTTTAGTGTGGGCCGACGAACTAGAATGTTAGAAATGAGGGGAGACTATGTTGAGTGCGACAAAGCATGAGCATGTCCATGTTCAGGACTCTGCCTCAGCTTCTCAAAGCCCCTTTGGATTAAATCCCAGTCTTGACGTTCCTTAAAAGGGCCATCGAGTGTGATGTCCCAGGGCCCAGCTTCTATTGGGCAATAGGTCTCCTGTTCGGGTAATTTTCCGGTTTGCGGGAATTCTTTTATATTTTTGGCGGCGCATTTGTTACGGTTCTTTTCCGTCCGTGCTGGAATCTTGTCAGTAGCTGTAGTAATAGTACAGGAGGAAATGTTTTAGGATTGGAGGTGAGATTGGAGGTGGGGAGTGCAACTTACGCAACAGCTTCCACTGTGAGGAGCTGGGCATTTGAAAAAGCGCGAGATGCTTTCTGAGCGCTGGAAGAAATTAGCATCAACACAGCTGAAGCCATTCTTCGATGGACTCACTCTATTAGTGGGGTAATTGGATCCAACGTGTTGCTGACGAAGAGGATAGTGTTGCGCGTCTCGCCGCCGAACGGACCTACAGTCATCAGCACATAAAAATATTCGATCAAGTGATAAATGTACCCCGATAGATGTCTCTGCTCACAATGGACCAGCCAGTACATCTAACAGCGCCAATCGCACCTTCTTCATGCATCAAAAATGTCCGCGTCTTGAGTTGCTGAAGCTGGGACTCGAGATCCTGCAGTGTGTGGTTGTAGAGTCTTCCTCCTTGATCTGCCCAGACAATAGCAATGTGCGCCTCAGACATATCAGAATCACTGGGCGGTTTCTAGAAGTGTTTTTTGTACAAACTGTGTAGCCGTTGTAAAACCTCATCCGTCCATCTTAAGTGCGTTGATACTTCCCCTTCGACGCCGACGAGATATTGCGCTATCTTAGGGAAGTTTAGAATGGGATAATAGGATTGGGTAAAGACGTCGTGTCTCATGTCAGCTAGAGCATTCTCAAGTTCAATTGCATCGGCCAGCTTTCTCTCGGCTGCAACGGCGGCATTGAGTTGCGACATTATTTTCTCGAACCGGAGGTATACATCACGAGGTGTAGATCCTGTGTGAAACGGGCATTGAGTGGGCCCGGCAAGATTACAGTACTGGAAAAAAGTCGAAAAGGCAGCATCTGACGAGGTCAGGTCGTTACCGAAACTACCGGAGACCCAGTCATCAGGGTCTACAACGCTGTCTAAGACCATGCGGCCAACTCGATCAGGAAACATCGAAGCAAAAGTTTGGCCAAGGAAGGTCCCGTAGGAACAGCCCAAGAAGTTCAGGAGCTGCGGATTTCCAGACCCTTCGCTGTATATACTTCTGGCGAAAGCATCCACGATGGAGAGCATATCTCGTGCGTTAGTTGCAGTCGATAAATGGCATCCCGCGCTGTCGATACCTCCAATGGACCGATTAAAATCATCGCTTTACTGTTTGCCCACCCGAAACATGTATTGAAGGTTTGTTTCGGGAGAATATGAGTACTTAAAGACTCTGCCACTTGATGAGCAATTTGCGACTGGAATCCTCTGGCCAATGCCGCGGGGATCCCAAGAGACAAGATCATAATTCAGATAATCGACAGCTCCATGTGAACCGTTGATGGCGTTTTTGAAAACGTCTATGCCAGAAGCGCCAGGACCGCCTGGATTGAACAGAAGAATCCCCCTAAATGGTTCTGCTCTTGCAGGGTGATTGATTAGTGGCACTCGAGCCCAGCTACCGTTGGGTTCCGAATGATCCAGAGGAACCTAGAATTCGATTTGGACAATGAGTTTACCGTCTAAGAAGGAAATTGAAAAGGAATCTAGACGGGCCGACTGAAATCCAGCACCGCGCATAAGAAGTGTGAATAACAGGGGTGTCACTGTAAGTTCAGAGTCAGCATTGCCTAATTAAGTATTGTCCAGAGAGTTTCATGCCTAATTTTCTCTGGGGGCTTGCTTACCACTAGATCTGAGGAAGGTGTGATCTGGATTCTCAATTTAGCTGGCACATTCCTGAGAAACGAAAAGTCGCAGAAATCCAATGCTACTTACCTGTGAAAATTCCCATTGTTGGGTGTCATTGCGGCTGAGAACTGCAGGTGATAATCCCTGGACCTAGACCGCAAGCCATATGCAGCCCAAGAACAGGATTTTCATCAGACGTAAACCCCGCATCGCCGCTGTACTTCCGTTCTTTCGGCGTGGAAGGTTTCTAGAATAAATCACCGGTCAACTGAAAGAGATTTCCTTTTGAAAGAGCAAAAAATTGGTGTTCAAAATTAAGTTGGATTGTATCAAATGGTGTATTCATGAAAATTGAAAGAGCTTTGAAATTTTTTATATTTTTCGGAAATCTTAATACGAAACTAAGTCCAAACTCCAACCAAAATACCATGGTGCACCTTCGGACTCAACCACACTTATTTTGCTAGCGCCCGCAAGCCACACCGATATTATTTCTTTCTGCCCCATGCCTTTTTGCGATGCTCAAACATCAAGATTATGTAAAAGTAGTAAAACAGAAATGGTTGTAGCACAGGAATCCAAACGCGTGCTACTTGATCCATAAGGCGCGGAAACATAACATTGGAAAATCTTACAGGATTGCAGCTCGGTTCCTATCCATCCGAATATTGATGGTGCCTTCCTATGTCAGAACTTCGCTTCAAGACCAGTGCAGCTGCAGTTTCCAAGGTTTCTGTGACACAGCTTGCGCAGAAAAAGTGTGAAAAACGCAGAAAAATCAGGCACGATATCATTGGGTGGTATACGGCAGTTATAACCAATAAATATCAGCTCCGCGACAGAAGGCCGCGTTTCGTCACAGGACGAGGTAGCCTCATTGCAACGTCAGTGACGGAGTTTGGCGCCTTCTCTCCTATAATCACTCTATTATTGCCCGCTCGATTAGGAAGCGGTAGGATGATGACCGAAGGATGGAGGCTCAAGCCACTCAGCAAGCCTATCGATTGTCAGACGTCTTATTCCAACGTCACATCTGTTTTGGTCGGAGTAGCACAGGCTGACTCTTTGGGGGCCCTTCAGAGGACCTGCTCTTTGTCATTCCCCCGCAGCGATTCTTCAACCATGGGGTATGGATGCCGAACCGCGGCTCAAGCGAGCGCTGGCTATGCTATAGAGAAGGTGGCAATGTTGCTGATACCGAGAGACGTTGCAAACTCGTACGGCACTCGGAGAAGGCTGCGGGCAGGAGGCCCCTGCCCTCGCTTGGCTGGCCGTGGCTCCACTTTTCCATTCCCATATCTGCGACCCCGGCAGCAGCCTCAATCCCATCAAATATATGTTTGATGTATTGAATAGTGGCAAAAGTCTCCTATTTGCTATGCCGGAGGATTTTCTTGCAGCTTTATCATCTCACCGCATTGTTCACCGCCTCTCTGCACATTACACAAGTGTCACTTGTGCCCAGGCGTATTGCTGCCTGTTGGTTGCCCTACGAGGCTACGCTACAAACAAACGAGGCAAACGACTAGGGCGAAAGTACCTCCGTACCTCTCCAAAAAGATCTAACTGTGACGGGGTTTACCTTCTGCTTTCGATCTTTCGGTAAAGGGGAGTCTCCAGGTCAGCTGAACGTTGCATTTGCGGGCTGCGGTGGGCTCGCTGTGGAAGGCTGGGCTGCTGTTGGGGCATGTGCCCTGAGTCCTGGAGTCGACGCCTTGATGTTGAGGAGGAGTAAATCGCTGTCAGTCCTTGCCTACAAGCAGAACAGCAGATTGCTGCGGATGGCGGAGTCTGCGCCTTTCTTATATGTCTGTGTCGACTCTGTGGTACAATGCTGCGCCGGGGCAAACGGCCAGGTTGATGAAAAGGAGTACCGTGGACCAGGTCCTGCCTCGTCAGGGCGAGCTCACCGAGTACGTGTCTCAGATCTTGGCGTTATTGGCAAGATTTCCCCACACTTGCCGTATCAATTTCCAGTGCGAATGGCTGAACTTTACGAGGCGTCCCTGTTTAACCTTGGCTGTGTTGGTGTTCCTGTGTGCCTCAACATTTCCATGAGCCGTTTGGGAAACTGCAGCCGAGTATGGCGGGTACTATCTTCCATCCGATCAATGTCGTAAGACAGTCTGATGTGCAATCAAGATCTCTAGACCATGGATCAACATCATTGAAACACGAGGGGCAAGGACTGACCTCGAGGTTGATGCTCGCCTCGTCCATGAGCGGGGACATGCCTTGAATCCCAATACCGTGACTGGAGAGGAGTATAAACTGCGCCGAGATAATTTCAAGATTGTCTGCTCACTGTGTTCAGATGGGAAGTGTTGGTAGGTAAAAACAGAATAAGTGAAGTCTATTGCAAAAACGATCAAAGCCCAAAATCTCCACATCGCAAAACCACAAAATTCCAATCCAAGGTACAAAAACAAATGGTGAAGTAGTTGATACAAGAGACTGGATCAACTTCTCACGACGCTACTGTTGTACATCTAATGCTATGCCGCTTCCAAAAATGCCCGAGCTGAAAATCTGTACGTGGAAGAGTCGAAAGCGAAGAAGCGAGACCCGAAGGTGAGCGAGGCCCATAATTTTAAATATCCAATTCGCACTCGAGTTAACCTCAGATTGCCAATGATCCGGTTGATCCGGAAGTACTTAATGGCCGACGCTTCTATCCACGGTCAGAATTGCATGCATAACTAAGGAATATGTAGACAGGACTTACGCTCAACGGCCCTTGTGAATCTTATGAGCCTCCGTAGGACAATACTGGCAACGGGTATGTCCACACTGGTAGCCCGGACCCGGGCATTGCTCCACCTTGGTCGTCATACCGCCGTGTCCGCAAGAGCAGCAAGTCCAGATCCAGAAGTAGTCGTGCTTTGAACTTTTGGGCTCGTGTTTCGGCATGTTGAAATATGTGGACGATTTGCGTGGTAGAGAAAGGTGAAGAGATGAACCGACAATGTCAAGAATGGAAGGTCTTTGTTTGTTAATTATGAGACTGGGCCCTGGTTGAGTAATGATGAGTTTGATTCTTGAAGATAGGAGAACCCATTACTTATATCAACGTTTTTCGCGGCGTTGCCGACTTCAGACCTTATTTACACCGAGAGATTGAGGCATGCCCAAGGAGCCCGATGCGCAGCTTTTTTTTGGAAGCCTTGAACCATATCCTTGAGTCAGCTAGGGCGCGAATGTCCATTGGTCTGGGAGGGCCATGCGTTCTTTCTCAAAATCCTATCAATTGAGAGCTGGGGCCTGTTTTCTGTGGCTGAGATATCCATAAATTCTACATGATGATTTAACAGGATGCTATCCTGGTATTTGAAGATGAGGACCCATCTGGCGGCTGAGTATAGAGTGCATGTATCAAGGGGAGAACGGTGACAAATCAGGAATGGTATAGGCTGAAGCCAAATAGCAACGCCTCCAGAGATCATGAGGATGACAATATGGAGTCATTGCCTTAAAGTTTCGGTGAAGGAGTGAAGGAGCGCGGTGGTAAATATGGAGAGGGCGAGGAACTTGTTGTTTGCGAGCGTGGATATTCTCGGTGTGCGAGATCATATTCCAGCTGCTAGGGCGAAAGGGTGAGTAAAATAAAAATGACTGTATTTCGGGCGGATCGGGCCCTGAGAAACTAAAGCCGAGCACTAAAGAGTCCGGTGAAAGCTGTGTTGAACGTTCGGGCGAGGCTACCAGGGCCCACTTTGACGACTTCGGCTGAAATCAAGGAGCAGCGAAAGAACAGTAACTTAATTGAGTACAATGTAACATTACACAAGTCTGAGGCAAAATTGAAATGCAAAACAATAATATGAATCCTTCAAGCACAAGAAAAACTCCTAATCCTAATTGAAATGCGGCTCCGCGACTTTCCATGCAAGGCTGAAGGAGGGTCGACAGGGAAGGGTATTACGCCCGGTTAGGCAACCAACATGAGGCTGAAAGATTGATAAACCCACCACGCATGGCGCAGCAAAAAAGTTTCGGTAAAGAAGACCAAGTGACACACGACACTGGACCAAGAAATATATGGAAATATGCTCCGAGGCGTGACTGCTGCGCAAGGTTACCAAGCGAGGCGAAAAGGGGAAACCGTGAACGCTTGACTGATGACTTTTGAAGGTTGGGAAAAGTGACAGTATCGATCTGACAATTAATCGTGAGAGTGAGGAAGAGATGGATCTATCGAACCACCAGCCGAAAGACTGTTGACTGAGAAATGGTCCTATTCGGGTTTCAGAGACTGAAGATAGAAAGGCGTGTGACACTGTTGATGTTTGAAGGGTAACGTTTTCGGCCTTGAGTGCTGCTTAATAGTTATTCAAGCGTCTTTCTAGCAACAGAAACTGAGAAATGTCGACTGGACTAACCTCGTAATCCTTCATTGAAGCAGTGACACCCGGCCTTGTCTACTTTGTGGTCTCCTGCCTGCAGAGCTCACAGAAGGAGTGTGCACACTCTAGGCAATTCGGTACGTAGTTAACTTCGTTGGGTCCGGAACCATCCTGGCAGCAATACCAAACACGTCTTCTCCTTTTCGAATTCGGTCCTCGTTCCCTGTAGGATTCACGGAAGATTGAAGTTTCAGCCAGGTTGGAACTAGTGGGCTGTGATGGATCATGTTCTTCGATTTCTTCTATGGTATCCAGATTTACTGGGCGAAACAGTACCGGGGGCGGAAGAATGAGGTTGCTGGCTTGTCTCAATCGTTGCGTACGCATCACGCAACCTGTAGCAGGCCGTGCAGTGCTCGTTGAGAAGTAAAGAATGCGGTCCATCGCGACACCAACCGCAGAACCAAATTCTGGTATCTGGCATGCAGTTCAGGCTTGGTTCGAGGTCGAAAACAGGGATAAAGCCGAGAACAGGCTTCTAGTGAAAGTAGAAGACAGCTGCCGGAGTTTGTGGATCGTGTAGTAACGTCCATGATGAAAGTAGAGATGAGAACCTTTATACTCGTTGAACTTCGTATCGGTCTGTGATTTCTGAAGGGGTTGCAGGGTGAAGAGAGCCCTGAATCAAAGCAGGAAGAGTATGCCCTCCAAAGGCGAAGGGAAGCAGGAAAGGGGCGACTTATAGAATTTGGGGGCAAATCGTTAGCAGCACTTTGACGCAAACATCGTTCTCTTCTCGGCGAAGGTTGGAGGCACCTGACAGAGTAGCTACCGAATTCGCCGGACTTGGTAATGCGGCTCGGAGAGACGCTGCTTCCTCAATCAGCCCCTCAATAGAGCTATGGCGATGTCACGAAAACGGACTTGGGAGCGAAAACTCGCTCTCTGATGGAAAATTTGACCATAGGTTGAAGAGTGATTTGGGCGTTGACGGTTAATCTGAGCATGGTTATTGGCTTGCTCGGAGCGACATTGGCTCAGGTGGTTGATTGAGCCTCAACTTAACACCTCTGGTGCCTAGAGCTCCTTTCATTTGCGCAATTTGAGCCTCATGTTGACCTAGTTGTCAAACCTGATGGTTCGCCATCAACACACCCTCCTGCATCCGAACAAGGCATATTTGAACTTGCACACCGAGAAGGCTCACTGTAATATGAGAAGAGTAGTGTAATTTTTGCTTCGAATCGAGTCATTCTGGAAAAGGGATACCGTAGCAGAATCAGCCGGGTCGACGCATCCATTGCAAGAGACATCTTTCGCGGTTCACACCGTACGCATCATCCAATGACAACCAACAAACCTCCAACTTGGAGATATTTTAACTTGCAACAGGCTCAAAGCCTGACCTGAGAACGCAAAGCGATCAAGGTTCATCCTAATAGGATAATCAAATGTGTTGCTAGAATACTGCGCTTGCTAGAATCTGGGGCGTGTGCGAAGGGCGAAATCCTTACTGAGAGGGCGACGAAATATTTCCAATTCGGCCGTTTGCAGGACTTCATGGGATAGAATGTCTCTTGGTTCCTACCAATCCTTAACACGTAATTGGGAGCCGGCTAGGCCGGGAGATGCTTTGGAGGTAACTTGCACATGGTCCCCAAGCTGGGTCTTCGATGACCTCCAGGTTCCGGTCGTCGCACGCTCACGGAGGAAAGTCGTAACATGCTTATTGAGATATTTGTGCCTCATAATAAGCAGCTTGAGGCATAAAGATAAGCAGATTAAATCATCTGAAGATACTGATCTTTCTGATACATTGTCGGAAGGCGCGGAATTGCGAACGCGAATACTATGTAGATGTCGATAAACGATGAAGTTGAAGAAAGAGGAGGCTAAGGCTGAAATTACCAATAGCGCGCTAGTCCCAAAGTGGAATGCTTCGATTCAGCTCAGATGAGCGAATCGCGATATCGACCTTCACATAATGGCATATTGCGGATATATCCTACAACAATGATATTAATTGGGGGAGGAATCGAGAATTCTACATATTATTCTCGGCATCTTTTCACGCGCGGAACATTCCAATAACCCTATTGGAACCGGCGAGATGGCCAGCCATGTCCAACGAATGGCGGATCGAAACCAGGCCGTCAATATCTGGACAGCGAAAATCATCCCAATAGTCCTAGCTGGTGTCGTTGGCTATGCTACATATGTTCTTGTTGCTCTTTTGTGTGGTAAGAAGACTGCGTTCCAGTCCTATTGCGGGAATTGTGTTGACATTCAGTAGTAAACTATCTTTTGGTAAAACATAACGATCGCGGCGCCGCAATTCCCATCCTCGTCATATACTTCCTCCTATTTATACCCATGGCCGCCTCCTTCTTTCGAGTCGTCTATCTGACAGTCGTTCGTCCTCCATATGTGCCGCTAGGGCCTGCGGCAAGTCGGGATAGCAAGAGCAGCAGAGAGAAAGGCGTTGGTGCTGGCGAATACAACATGGGAAATTACAGGAATGACATAGATGCTCCTGGGCTTGAGTTATTTTATTCTAAGGATATATTTGTGTGCGAGCAGGATGGGAAGCCCATATGGTGCTCGCATTGTGGAAATGTACGAGGACATTCCCCTTCTCTTCCCCTTCCCTACGGGCACAGATGCAGCCCGCTGATCGGAAATATTCTAGTGGAAGCCAGACCGAGCTCATCACGATAGCAGCTCTGGCCGTTGTATTGCTAAGATGGATCATTTCTGCCCCTGGTTTGTAATCTTTATACCGTGAGTTCCAATTGCATACTAAACAGCCATCTTTGACAGGGTTGGAGGTCCCGTTGGGGAAAACAACTTCAAGTTCTTTATTCAGTTCGTATTTTGGACTGCTTTATATTGCCTTCATTTGCTGGTCGTCATGGCAATATACACCCATAAGCAGCTCACAAGCAAGGTACGATTGGGTGCTCTGCTTGGGAACGAGCCTCCAATACATCCTCCGTTGGAATTAGACTGATTGTAGGATCTACAGGATGAGCATCTCAACAAACATTTTCCGGCAATTTTAGCACTGTGAGTTCCCAATTGGTCTCACTTCTTAGCATGCGCTAATTTGTTCCTAAGTGCCGGTTTCTTCTTGCTGTTTACAACGAGCATGACGGGCACATCAGTCGACCTTGTTCTTCAGAACCTCACCTCGGTTGAAAGGCTCAGTGCGAAGACGAAACTGTATACACTTGCCGTAAAGAAACCAACACCGGAGGAACTCGAGCGAATAAGTCGCTTTGCCTCTAGTAATCCTTCTTACAATGTAGTTACTTACCCACTTGAGCCTGGCCAGCCTCCAAGATTTGAAAGAACAATGATGCGGCAGCCGGGAACTCCTGATGTAGTGCCGTACATAGACCCCAATCAGGTCGCTCAAACCCCCATCCCACTTTCACGGCCAACATTGCATGGGCAAGCGGGCACATCTCCACCCCTCAAACCCGACGAATCTGTCGCTCCGAGAAATCCAAGGCTGCAAGAAGCACCAGAATCATCAACAATGCAAACGTCAGCGCCAGAAACCGTTCCTTCAGCCGGAGTATTGGAAAACAGTTCTCCGAGAGAGAGAATAACTGCCCGGGATTTGCAGGCAACCAAAACGTTTGCCATATTGAATATGCTGGAGCCAGGTGACAACCCCTGGGATCTTGGGAGCCGTTACTTGAATTGGAAGAGTGTGATGGGCAACAATATGTTCGACTGGTTCTTCCCGTTTCGTCAGTCACCATCCTGCAATCACGAAGATCCAGAGAGTTATTTTGAACTAGGGCCAGCTGTGGAATCCCTCCGAGCGAGACATCATTTTGTCACCGTTACAAACCCTAAGCCACAACATCGCCGCAATCGTTTTATCCGTCAACCTCCCGGAAAGGATCTCGAAGCAGGCAATGGATCTGAGTCTACTTCCAATAAATAGAAGACCAATAGAGCCAAGGGAAGAGCAACTGACAAGTCTGATGATCAAACGAAGATAGACAATTTGAATGGTCGCACACTACAGCATCTGCTAGGGCAGCTAAACTGTGCTTGGCATTTTTGAGGATGCACTACTCACTATTCTTGTACGACATGATAGATTTTATGTTTTGGGTACACACTTATGAATCCTTGTTGGAGAGGTGGCGTTTTACTGAGGCGAGCGAAACAGTGCCACTTCGAGTGGCTGCCGACGATACCTGTTTTGTTAGTGGCAATATCTCGACAAGCGAATGGTGTACGATAACTTTTGGTTTAATTTATTGAGGTGGCGGTGGCATAGATGGCGGGTTGGCACATATTGACTGAATGGGTTGCAATGATCATGCATTATGCACAGGTTAAGGATTGGAGTTTCTGGGCGTCAAGGAATATGGGACCACGACGGAGTGGCACACAAACAGTACCTCATGTTGTATATATGAGATAATGTATACTTCAAGAATAATAGTAATCGTGAAATATATTGGGCTCGTGGGGATATCATCTGATACATACCTGATACCCAATATCCTTAATGATACCCCTTTAAGTTAGGCATTTTAGTAGCTTACGGCTTGCTCTCTAACATCAGAACAGCCTTCTTGGTGACTCAAAGGCGCACTGGGCTGCGCGCAGACTCGATCCTCAGGGGTTCCATGTGTTTGTCTGGGATCTGTTCAGGCCAACGCCTTCGGTTACAGCACATGAAGTCTAGAGCTTTCCAAACTTTGTCTTGACTGCATATCTATCACAAGGCGTGGTTCGCATTCGAGGCTGGAAAAGTCATTAGACCAGCCCTTATAAGCTTATGAGTGAATATATCATTCACTCATCACGTGGGTTGCCCCCTAACAAGCTTTATTACTTGTGGGCCCGAGCCAGCTCTTGAAAGTTGAACCAGCCCCGGCATCAGCACTAGCCCAGACCAAAACGAAATGGGCACTATGCCAGCTTTATAATTCTCTCCGTCGAGGTTCAACGATCCGTTAGATGATAGCAAGAGCGAACACAGTGTGTGCAAGGAACGATCCTAAGGAAAGCGAGACTCTGAACTCGAGCTAGGGCCACCATCAACGATCTTACATCGCCTCAAGACTTTGCCACATCAAATCAACAAGAACTGAACGGCCCATGAGTCATCTACCATCCTACACGAACATGCATACAGCTACAGAACCTAGATTTGCGGACCTCCAAAGCCGGACGCGCCGAATGCTTCGAATCTTCCTACAGCATGCAAGGCTCTATTACAATATGCCGCGTACGACAAGGCGTCGACCACCGAAATGTCGCAGTACTACTTCGAATATAAGAATATGTGATGGAGGCAGCGAGAGGGATCGTGGCAGCCTGCTCGAAGGGTGTAAGCTCTGTACTAGAGTCCTAGTGCGTCTTTCAAGATGCCATGCAGCAGGACAACAACACCTAAGGCTATACGAAAACAAGGGGACAATCGACTAGAAACGATAGACAATCTGGGCATGAGGTTGGAATACTAAGACGAAGACGGCGGGGCAAAATACAAAAGGAGGGTCTTGGAATGGGAGTGCATCTTAGGGCTGCTGTTGCTAGGACTTTCCGCGGCCTCAAATCGATTACACAACGGGACGATCGCTACAACTCTAGAATACTTCATGGATGGATGCTACGTCTGTTCCAGTATACAGTGCCCGGTCACGGTTATCTCAGAGGCTTGTGCGCGATAAGGGAAGCTGTTATTGTGCTTAAAGAAACGCCGCAACTGGATATATGGAATGGAAATACCCGACTGCATTCCGTACTGGCGGCTGTCTACCATCAGCGGAAGAGCCGAGCACCCAAGAAGAAAAATATGGAAAACATGATGGAGACCAGCGATCGACTATTCCTCCGAACCTCAGCTAACCCGAAGGTACTAGCTATCCCTCTTCAAAAGACCGAATAGCTAATGGAACACAGAAAGTATGAAAAAGAATCAACAACCCTACACAGTCCTTCGCCGAAAGCTGCAGTGACCTCTAAAAGAAAAATGCCTTTCTAACCACCTGGGATGAAATAACTCAACGACGAGCCTTTCCTCCCCTAGTGTCATCTCCAAAGGTACCTGTTCCCGCCCCACACACAAAACAAGCAACGCAACTGATCGAGAAAGAAATGAAATCTATGGAATACTCCTCTCAGAGACCGACCCTCTGGAGACTGAACGAAAGCCAAAGTCCGTTTGAGCTCAGCGAAAAGTCCAAGTCACCTGATGGAAGGAAGTACTTCGAGTTCTAAGAAAGGAAAACAAACGAGGACGTGAAATGAAAAAGTATTAACGACAAGGGTGAAAAGACCGTCTCCAAAGCTCATAGGTAAACACTCCTTCTAAACGCAACGATACTTCCAAGCAAAGTCTTGGGCAGATTAGTGTTGACCTAGGGTCACAAAAGCTCTCCAAGAATGTGCTGGACCTAATCCTACGCGACCGCTACGTCTAGTTCCAGACGCCGCAGTTGTCGCATTTTCCGTATCCACAATCAGGGCACACCTCTCCGTGAATGTCTGGATCAATCTCACGGTTACACTGGCAGCATCTCCACCAGCCGGCTGTAGAAGGTGGATCGGTGTCTTGTGAGCTCCCAAAGTTCTGCTGTGAAGCCGACGGTGCATATCCTTGCGTACCACCGGGGGCTGATCCTGAAGCTGCAGACCTCCCTTGTGCATAGTACCACTGACAGGAATCGCATCTGGTATGCGAGCAATCTGGGCAGGAGTCGCCCCATGTGCTGTGCCGAACTTCGCGATCACACGTACAGCAATGCCAGTAGCCTTGCATCGAGGCATGAGGGCGGGTGAACGAGCTCGACATGGCTTTCTGGAAGTATGGTGTGTAGAAGTCGTCGGCGTATGCGATCAGTTAATGATTGACTCTTTTCGTTGCGTTTATTTTCTTGATCGAGGAGTATAAAGGACTGTCGATGATGTTCGAAATATTGTATGGGTAAAAAGTGTTCGAAGAGACCAAATTGAGTTAAGGATAGGCTTGAAAAGGATAACGCGAGCTTCTGGTATGGATTGCAGTACTGTTTCCCCTGCTTCTTGGAACTGTTGATGTCTTCCATCTTTTTTGGAGCGGTGGCGTTGCTTCTATATACCCTCATCGTTGCTTCGGGCACGATGGTTCGAGTGGACTTTCGCCCGCCTGCTCAGGGCATCGAACTAGGTGAATACACTCTTCGTTGTCGAACTTCCTTTTAGGGCTCCATATCCTAGCGTCACCATACCGACGACATGGTAGTTAAGGCTTATGTGCATTCTGACCCAGACCGACGACGACAGGCTCGATTCCATAGGAGATGCCTCTCAAGCATACAAGGAGTAAAGAGCGTTTTTGTTGGAAGAAGCCTGTGTTGTTCGTGGCATGTCTTCCACTGGGACAAGCAACGTCACAGTGGCAGGGACAGACCTCGGGCATGTTGGGCTGTGCAACGAGTGAAGCTATTGCGACGTGATCATGGGCCGACTTTCGCAGAACCTATTGTGTCGATGAGCGCGCCTCATTTCGCATCTATTAAGATTGCGAAGAGTTTCCAAATACCCGGCATCGGAGGAGTGGACGGCGCTTCGCCCAGAGGTCGACCTGGTCGGAGTTTGTGAAAGCTCATAGCTTCGAAGCGGAGTGGCCGACAAAGCTCCCAGGCTTGCTCGAGTTTCCTTGGCAGTTCAAGTGATGTCCATATTCTGTCGGGAGTTGAGGCTGTGCCGGGGGTTTGGGGCTGTCGACTATCTCTGAATAGCGTCATAAGGAGCTTCTTTTCGGCCAGTTCCAATGACTTCCTTATGTCGTACGCCACGTGTACCAAACTCCCATAGCACTGCCTCTGATCTCGTGCGAAGCTCGCAATGCAATCAAGCCGGGCTCTGTGCAGCTGTGTAGTTCATGTTGGTCGATAGAGAAGGCTGCGTTTTGCTCTTTTGCTATTCGCTAAAAGTCACCCGACGTACCCCTTCGAAAATTTCGGAGAATATCGGTATAAGGGAACGGTGTTCAGCGTCATCGGTATGCTAGCTATGTGCCGATCATACTCTGGGCGAGTGCTGACGAGAGCAACAATTTGAACAAGGGTTGAACAGGACCGAGAGGTACTTGGAGGTACAAGCCTTGAGGTACGACGCCAGAGTTCTCCAGCCTCGACATACCAGAGGATCTCCGCCCCCAACCGAGCCCAAGCCTCTTTATGAATGACTGCACTCCGTGCCCGCAGGGTTTTGGCTCGGTGCAGAAGTGCTGGCCACGAGACATCCTGGCTTTGCTCGATAACTACAAGTTAACCCGCAGGAGAATTCAATCATATGACGAGCTCCACTCTATGAAGATGAAATGAAAGGGCTATGGAACAAGATGAGTTCTCACAGGGCTTGACTTGCCATCCGAGGTAAAAGTTGGAACGGTAAGCTTCCAGAAGAAGGACTGCCACTTCTAGACCTGGAGATGAATCATTGAAATGAAAAACATGTAGCTTACCTTCAGTTCTTCCTAATCTGTTACCGAGATCTACTGCTATCAAGTCTTCTCGAACCCAGACATCGAACAATTCTCCGAGTGCCAGGGGCGCCAGCGCCAGGGAGGGGAACTATAGGTTCGTAACACAGCGAATGGCAATTAATATTTCACCGAGGTTCGACGAATGAATGGCCATAATCTCGGGTCTTTGAAAACCTTGGGTAGTACCATTTTATGCGAATCGTTTCATTGCGCACGCGAAATAAGACATCTTTCTCACGATACAGGGGAATTGCTGAATTATATGGGATTGACAAGTCTAAAGCCTGGTTAAAACATGCCCACTAGATCGCCGTCTCACCCATGTTAAGAGCCTCATTTTCCGCTTCTGGAGGGTGTGAAGGAAAACAAATTAAGACGCACACCACCCTCCGGAAGACCTCCGGAAGAGAGCACTCGCATGAACTGACTGAGTCGTGCAACCCTCCCGGCAGCCGTTCCAGCAAATGGCTGGAACAATGGAAAAAGCCAACCTATCATCTGCCAGTTGATGATGGTAAGATCAGATCTTGTGGGGTCCCGCAACCGACTTCACATCATCCCGCGCACGTTTGGAGTAATAATCGTTCCTGCAGCCACCAGCGTTAACACAATACTCATGGTGTTGTCATCCCTAGGATTTACTTTTCTTACATTTTTTTGCCTCGGTCAGCTTCTGTTGCCTTTCCCTCCAGGCGATCCAGCGCTTCTTCTATGAGACCGATGTGGCCCCTCAACGTGCCTTCCAACTCATCCCGATTTTGTAAGCTATTGTCTCAGTCGAGGGCGGCACGCTGAAACGGGACGAGCAGCTCCCCACATATTGAAAAGCCACCAACACGGATGCATTCATCACGTACAGATAGAGCAACCCTTGTCTCTCCCGCAATCGATCCCTGTGCCACGGGTTGTCCCAAAGAGAACCCATCTCCGCGTACTACAGATACGGGAACTCGGGACATTGGGAATGCGAAAGTGGGAGGAGGGGTAAGAAATTCTAGAAGAGCAACAACAGGACAGGATCAACGAGAAATATATTCGGGCCTACCATCCTTGCATCATGATCTTCAGATAGTTCTTTCATATGTGATCTCAATAGATATGTACCTCCCGAAACTCCGAGAAGGGTTGTGATATTAAGGACGCCGAGAGTACCTGGATTTCGGAGCAATGATAAGAAAGACATGATGGATTCCACTGAATAAAGAATGCGATCGAATAATTAGAACAGAGTAATCGAATCGCTTTGCTTCAATAGAAACAAAAGCAAGAATTAAAAGTAAAAATTTAGAAAATTGGTTTTCCCCCGATGTCTCGGTGGTGACGTCTTGTACTTCTACTTCGGTACATGAAATCTCGCCGCGTCTTCCCAGGCGCGTAAAAACACCAGAAAACAACCAAAAAGTCATCCACCTCAACACTTCGCATCTTCGCCCTTCGAAGTGACTTTTCGATGCGCGAAACTTCTCCATGATGTGTACGAGCTCGAGCCAGAGTGCGTCCACTTTCTTCAGCCGCCATGTCGTCGTCGCAGCCCTTCGAGGCATCGTCCCCGATTCGCGGCAAAAAGTCGAGGTTCACCTACAAAGATCTGCGGCAGCTTGGATTATCGTCGACGACATGCCCTCTTCGAGTTATTGCTCATGTAGACTTGGACGCGTTCTATGCGCAGTGTGAAATGGTACGCTTGGGAGTCGCAGAAGACCAGCCGCTGGCTGTTCAGCAATGGTTCGTGCTTGGCCTCATCTGAATCAGCTCCATTACTAACGCAAACCTCCCAGGCAAGGACTCATAGCAATCAACTACCCAGCCCGCAGATTTGGCTTGAACCGACATGTCACGATCACCGAAGCAAAGAAACTATGCCCCACCCTGATATGTCAACATGTTGCGACTTGGAAGGAAGGCGAGGAGAAGTGGGCATACCACGACGATGCTTTTCAAAATATTGCCACACACAAGGTCTCGCTTGACCCCTATCGTCTCGAATCTAGGAGGATTTTGGCCTGTATCAAGGAGTCTCTACCGGCAAACATGCAGCGAGTCGAGAAAGCAAGTGTGGACGAAGTATTCATGGATTTGTCCGCTCAAGTTCATTCTATCTTGTTGGAGCGTTACACTGAACTTTCTGGACCCGCACCATACGATGACCCCGCGGAGAATCTCCCACTCCCACCTACAACAGCATTAGATTGGCAAGCCGATGCGCTTATCGACCTTGATGTCGACGAGACAGAAGAAGAGGATCCCGATTGGGACGATGTAGTCATCCTGATTGGGTCAGAAATTGTTCGCAAGGTTCGCGCTACTGTTCGAGAGAAGCTCAAATATACTTGCTCAGGCGGAGTGGCCCAGAACAAGATGCTGGCGAAACTTGGATCTGCGCATAAGAAGCCAAACCAGCAGACGGTGATCAGGAATCGAGCTGTGCAGCAGTTTTTGTCCGATTTCAAGTTTACGAAGATACGAGGCTTGGGAGGCAAACTCGGAGAGCAGATCACTTCTACATTCAAGACCGATACGGTTCGGGAACTTTTGCCCGTTCCTGTTGAGCAGCTGAAGCAAAAGCTTGGAGACGATACTGGAACTTGGATCTATCAAATAATTCGTGGAAATGATACGAGGTATGCGATTATAAAGGTTTATCTGAGTTTGAGGTCATCACCACCGTAGCGTCGCCATTCCAACAAACTTTAAGAAGTATCGAAGAGGATGTATGGGCACGAAATAGCTCTAAGTGGCCTAAGTGGGCGACGAAGCTGCCTAACGCAGGAAGTGTTTCACAGTCCCGATCACTGACTGCCAATAGTGAAGTGAACTCTCGAACCCAGATAAAGTCTATGCTCTCGGCCAAATCATTCCGACCAACTATCAACACGCAGGAGGCAGCGATTCGATGGCTACGCATATTCGTTTCGGACATCTACTCACGATTGGTTGAGGAAGGAGTTCTTGAGAATAAGAGGCGGCCAAAGACGATGAATTTACACCACCGTCACGGAAACCAGACCAAGTCTCGGTCAGCATCGATTCCACTGGGAAAGAAAATAGACGAAGCTGCGCTTTTTGATTTAGCTAAGACGCTTCTCGGTCAAATTATCCAGGAAGGCCGAGTTTGGCCTTGTTCGAATATCAGCCTCAGGTACGTCCATTCTGATACTTGACCTTTTACGTCTATATTATCGATATATCGCGGCGCTTATTCGCTTTAATCACATAACTTATCTAACTCCGCGCTCCCACAGTGTTGGTGGATTCGAGGATGGAATTGTTGGCAATATGGGAATAGGAGCTTTCCTAGTCAAGAAAGAGGAAGCGAAGGCAGCGGATATAGGTCCGGCCATGAGTGGGAGTGCTCAAGAGAGACCAGAGAAGCGACGTCGTATCGAAACACTCAACGGTATCGAAAGATTCTTCAAAATGGACAGCACAGACGAGCATGATGACGAATTTGGATCTCAATACTTACCCGGCATGGATACTACTCCGGCTGAAGTTGAGAATGCAGACTCAAAGGAGAATGATAAGGCAGCATTGTCAGATTTGCCTCACGATAATGAGGCGATTGATGGTCAGGAGAAGGGAACCTTATTAATCGGTCCACCGGCGACGCACCAGCAACGCATCACGGAGTATATGTGCGATCGATGCGGTCTGGCAATGGAATCTACCGATGCTCTGCAGAGTCATCAGGATTGGCATTTTGCGAAGGACCTCGAAAGTGAAGATCGTTCTCGACCAGCACCCAAACTTTCTGGCACCATTCGGAGCAAAAAATCAGCAAATGGAAAGAAAGGTGGACGCGGCAGCAAACCAGAGAAAGGTCAAAGCAAGCTTGCCTTCGGATGATTTGCTCAGAGCATTGGAAAAGAAAGTATATCCCAAAGCGTGTGGCACATTTTGAGCATTAACCCGTTGGTCGTCGAATTTGAAAACGGAACCCTTGACATTTTACCCCTATAGGGACGTGCCACAAGATTTCCACTATCTTGCGGATCATTAACGGAATCGATCCGGATCGTCAACTAAACTTGTGGCGACGTTGAAATGCACGTGCCAAAGAATGAATGGCCCGACGCCAACAGCCCTGTCAAACCTTGTTCCATTCGAGAGGAACTCGCAGAAGTGTGGAGAGGTTTCCTAGAGCACAGCATGATAGGGATATGGATATGATTGATCCGGTCCAGAACTCCAAACACAATTGGGTCTGCAAGCTCATGGATGAGTACATGAAAGCGCTGCATCCTGTAGGTACTACCTCTGAAGTTGACTTGACGGCAAACACCTGTGGCCAGACAAAATTCCTGATGCCAATCAACGCTGATCATTTTAAACTTTTCCTACACTGTTGCAAATGAACGTTCCATGGTGCTCGGAGTAGTACGTTACACTTCAACGTTTGGTCTAAATGACGTCGGTCGTACACCACCGTACGTACTGAATTGTACTATTAAAAAGCTACATGAAGCTATTCGGAGACTTCGGAATATAACGGAAATACAGGGCTCAAAGACAGCGGAATGACGCAGATGAGGAAATTGGGGGCTCGATAGCCTCGATTCTGAAGCGACGCGTTCTTTGCAGCCGCATCAAACTGCGGGCGCGCAAGGTCGCGAAGCCCTCCTCTGTCGTCTAGCGAATGAGAGGCTGAGACGAGGGCCTAGTAGTTAGGCACAGTTGGGTTGAGACGCATGGATACCCAACCCGAGGCCAACGCCACAGCGCGACCTGCCACAAAATTCGCTGGCTGCTTTGCGCTTCCCACCGAGGTTCTGTACTTTCTAAGATCGAGGAGCGGCGCGTGAAAAGAGTTCGAGAATTTGGGGAAATGGGACTTTAATCTCATAGTTCAGACGAAGCTTAATAGAGTTGAAATCGTTCTCGACCACCATACCCTGGCGGACTCAGGCTATTCAGTGTTCCCGCGAAGGTTGGTATCGTGGCATGACGAGAGATGCAGCTGGGTTACGGCAGTGGCGGTTGGAAGTCAATACAGAGTTCCAAGAAGAAAGATTGGGCCTTCCATGTACCTAGACCCACAGGTTCACGGTGAGCATCAATTGTGACGAGTGACAGTTCAGAATTTCTCGTTGGGAGCAAAGGACCGATAGATTAAGCGTAGCTCCAGTTTTCAGACCCTTCCGCAGCGCACAGCTTTAAGTACTCTGGAGTCTGCGCAATTTTCGTAGGACTTGCGACGAGGTCTTTTTGGCAGGAAGCATCCAAAATCCAGGCTGCACAATATTGATCTCAATACTCAACACCACTTTGACCAGCCACCTTGGCTCTCATATCAGTTATATATTGATATTGGTCTCAGCCCTTTTGCAAGAATTCTAAAGCAGCGCCGAGGCATCGCCACCGCGTGACGGCAAAAGCAGCATTGCACCAGACTGCAAGAGTTCCTTCGCACAGCAGCTAGCGGTCGCCGCTTCCCAGGCAGAGCGATCCCTAGCCTCTTTCCCCTCCAATCTTGACGCTTCCTCACCCATCATCATCCAGCTGCTGCAACCACAGCCAGCTCACTCTCTCAGCTCTCAGTCGCGCTCTTCCACTGGTTTTCCACAAAAGGCCACACCCTGTTGCACACTTCCGTTTGGACTCACCGTTGGCCACACCGGATAATTGGATCAGGACCCTTCAGCGCCTCTCGCTGCTGGACTATTTCTTCTCAAGGCTCCCCCGCGCACCACATTTGGATTCTCTTTCAGGCTTTTTACTTCCATCCTATTATCGCCGATCTCGTGCTACCACACAGACTTCCTAGGCTGCCGTGGTGTGTGACTCGCATACATCCTGCTTCGTTCTTGGGAGCTCTTTCTCCCTTCTTACCCATTTTTCCACGGATTTTCCATCATGTCTTCTGGAAGAGATAGAGATCGAGAGCGGGACAGGCGCAATGCCGCAGCCGCCTCAGCACGTACGAACGAGTATTTTGTTCCCAAGGACGGTATCGACCGAGAGGTCATTACCGCCGACATCTGTCGGTACCTTGGGAACGATGCTCTCGTACGTCCTGGGAACTACGAGGTAGGCGTTTGCGACGAGCAAAGGTAGAGGACTTGAGGACTGACCCTTTAGCAGAACCCACAAACTCGACAAATCCAACAAGGCTACTTCATCACCGCATATCGAAATTTAACGACCGTAATATAACTCCCTCATCACCAACGAAGACAAGAATACTAATCCTTCCTGCGACAGGCAATGATCGCGGATCTAAAAGCAGATTCCGAAAGATGGGAAGCCGAGCGGCGCCAGACAGCCGGTAGAGGACAACCTTCAAATGGTATACCTTTGAGAGATTCGGACGGTATGGTTAGGAAATCTAACACACCTATAGTGGAGTACCGTGCCTCTACTACACATCAGTCGAGGCAGTATTATGGGCCTACTGAGGCCGCCCCAGGAATACCAAGCCAAGGATATGCAACGCCAGCTACACCTTCCTCCGGAAGCAGCAATCAGGGAGTATATGATCAAGGAAACTATGCATCGTCATCAAGTTATGGCCAGCCCGTTGCCGGATATGGTGCCACCCCGTCAGGATATTCCCAACAGGATAACGGGAACTATTACGTTGCTGGAGCCAACATGAATGTGGATGTTCCTGCTCGTGCGCCTGCAGGGGGGCAAGTCCCAAGAGCGAGCACACAGTATCCTTCGTATAGCCAGCCAGATAGCCGGAGCACATCATATTACCCATCTCAACCACAACCGCCCCCTTCTATATCAAGCTCTCAGTATCCCAACCCAACGGACCCCTATTACGGTCGTGGTGCGTACAATCACCCGACACCTTTCTTATCTTTGTCGCAAATGAGAAGTCTCTAACAGTTTAGCCGCTCCTGTAACAGGCCCCTATGATTCCCAGGATGTTTATGACAGTCGTGCGTACCCGGATAGCGGAGCCTACAGCCAAGCCCAAATGACACCCCAAAGTACCACGGCGACTTCAGGATCCAGTAGGCCGCGTGAGCGTGAAAGAGAACCAAGAGAAGATAGACGTCATGGCCGTCGCCATTAGGATTTCCAGTAGGACTTGACATTGCATGTCTGCGTTTTGCCACCTCATCGCCCCATCAGGATTGCATTTTCCGGCGTTTTTCATTGTTTTCATCTCCACTGGAGTCGCTGGCATTCCCGGAGCAATTAGCCCTGGATACCTGCCCAAACTATGGACCCAGACCAACACTTTACGGGCTAATAGCAATCTTTGTCAGATCTGTTAGGCCGCCAGGCTTATACTCAAGCCGGATTGAAGACACAGATTGATCTTCATACCAGGAAGGATCTTTATCTAATCCAAAGATAGAGGGGTTTGACGCTGGAGCGATATCTGGTCTACGACCGAAAACAATTCCAAGATGGGACTGCCTTGATCGTGCAGTATAACTGCTTCATGCCCTACGAACCTGGATCACAGGAAAGAGATGATATACCGTTATGTTTTGCACAATTTACAGCCTAATGCATCAGTGATTGCATACCAAAGGCCGTTGTGGCGTACCAGGGTTTTGATTATTTTACTTGTTCTTGGATACCACCTTTAAACCTGCTGCCTGGATCCATTGTTTTCCATTGGCTTTCGCCATTCTGAGTTCGCTACTTCCATCCGCTTTCTCGTTTGGTTGGTATTCTGGATTGCACTAGAGAGAGATTGGCTTGGGTTCGGACCAGGCAGCACGGTTGAATCTTGTATATATCGGCAGCCAGAGGCGGCGCATTGAACGGAATAATTCCCACCCTACACGTCTTCTTCAGTTCCAATGGACTTTCCACATGGATTTTTTTGCCTTTGAGTCTTGTTACTGACTTGCAGACACGGGCAATTGAGCATTGCGATTACCAAGGATTAAAGCCGGCATGGGACCAGACCACGGACTTGAACCTTCATTGGCCATCCAGATAGCCTCCAGTGGAATTTTCTTCTGTCCCATTTCTTTTCCTGGATGTCAAAATCCCGGCAATTGTCCACACACTACGCGGAAGGATACCAGATCTGTCCATGAAGCCCCAGACCATGACCAACCAAGACTTTCCATCAAGCTTGAACAGTTTGCGACGCTCAAACAAACCCGAAGACTCTCAAGCCGAGGACATAGAAAACCAGAGGCTAGAGTATCAAATACAACAGATCTCTGAAGACCAAAGTCCCTCAATACAAATGATACCAGGATTATGGGTCAGTATCAAGTCAAACCATGACCAGCAACCTTCACGGTCTACCATATGATTCATTCATCTCACCTCCATACATAGACCTTCCACCCTGCCTAAAGCACAGCTACTACTCCGGACGTTCCAACAGCCACTCTAGTGAGGATTTCCAGTCCAGTTCATTAAACCATGGACTTCTTGCCCCATCCAACAGTACATACCTTGAGGCCAGCAGGCATAGATTCTTCTTCCTTGCAGGACATCCCGAGATCAGAGTCCATGTCACGGAGCTTCCCCAACACTGCGCCCAGGTTCAGAATGTCACTTTTTGTACGGCCCAACACGGATTGCAGAGGATTTTGAAGACGCATGCATGTATATTATGATCTTTTCTCTTTTGTTTTGTATGAATAAGTGGATGAGGAGCTAACTTGGTTTAGGGCTGTGCTGAGTGTTGGACTACTGGATTCTGGGACTAGGTGGTGATCTGAATGGGAGGTTGGATGATTGATTGATTTAGATGGCTTATTTTTGGGGCTGTAGAAGGGGATGGGTGGAGAATATATATATGTAGGAGGGGGACATGTGGAATGAATGAAATTCTTAAAGGTTTAAATTTACTCGGCTTGTTCTGTTCTATGGTGATACGTTTGGATATACGTGCGTTGTTGATGTTCGGATGAGCTGGACTCGTCGGGAAAGCGGTGATGTATTGGACTGCAGGCATGAAAGCCACTTGTTTGTATTCTTGTCCATATTCAAGAGCTTGTCTCTAATCCCGCACGCTGTAAATTTTGACTTCATTCTCACACCTCAATCCATCCAACACAAATTACTTCTCTCAAGTTTCACTTCATTCAAAATCTTAATTCACATCAAATCACAATCCCCACATCTATCTATCTACCTATTCCCCCTTTCCCTTCCCCCTCCCCAACATCTCCATCCCCATCTCCCTCAACTTAAACTTCTGAATTTTCCCGCTCGCCGTCTTGGGGTATTCTTTGACCCAAAACACGTATTTCGGTACTAGGTGACTTGATAACTGTTCGCGGACCCAGGTGCGTATTTGTGGGGTTGTGAGGAGTTTGTTTCCTCTCTCTTCTTCAGCTAGAGTCTCGTCCTGTACTTCAGGTGTAGAGTCGTCAGGACCAAGCACAACACCCTTATGCGGCACCACAAACGCCGCAACCACCTCCCCGTACTTCTCATCCGGTAAACCCACCACCGAAACCTCAGACACGAACGGATGCGCGAAAAGCACGTTTTCGATTTCCAGGGGGTGGATATTCTCTCCTCCACGAATAATGAGGTCTTTTATCCTGCCCGTGATTTTCACGTACCCTTCTTCATCCATCTCCGCTTCGTCACCGGTATGCATCCATATTTTCTCTCCCCTTTGTCCTCCCCCTTCTTCTGTTTCAAGGTAATGTTCTTCAATAACGCGTACTTCTTCTGTACGTGCTTTATCGCCCCAGTAGCCTTTCATGACTAGATAGCCGCTTACGACTAATTCCCCGCGTTCGCCGAGGGGCAGGATGCGGGAGCGGTCGGTTACGGATACGATTTTTGCTTCGACGTGGGGGAGCAGGCGGCCGACGGAGTCGACGCGTTTTTGGAGCGGGTCGGTAGGTGTGGTCATTAGGGAGACGGGCGAGGTTTCTGTCATGCCGTAGCAGATTGTTAGGCCTGTTAGATTGAGCTCTTTGTGCAGTTTCTGCATTAATTGCGACGGCACTGAGCTTCCCGCTGCTATGCCCGTTCGTAGGTTCTCGAAGCCAGTTCGTGGGACAGCGCCTGAGGAGAGGAGCTCGAGTTCTGCTACGAACATGGTGGAGACGCCGTAGAGGGCTGTGGCGCGCTCGGCTTGGATGGAGTGTAGGGTTGCGAGGGGGTCGAAGGCAGGAGAGGGGAATAGAATTGTGGAGCCTGAGGTGGCGGTTGCCATGTAGCCTAGGATGCAGCCGAAGCAGTGGAATAGGGGGGGTGGGCAGCAGACGATGTCGGTGGGTGTGAGGCCCATGCGGGTACCGATGAAGTAGCCGTTGTTGAGGATTGAGTGGTGAGAGAGGCATGCTGCCTTTGGGAGGGAGGTGGTGCCGGATGTGAATTGGATGTTAATTATATCGTCTTTGTGGAGTTCTGCGTCGGGAGTTATTGAGTTGGCGCTTGAGGAAAGGAGGGCTTTGAAGGGCGTTGTTGCTGTGAAGGGGCCAGTATCGAGACGTCCTTCTGCGTTGTCGACTAAGAATATATTCCACAACGAAGGGACGGATTCTGATTGCAGCGTTGAAGAGTAGAGATCAGATGTAAGTGCTTTAAGCAGCGTAACATTCTCCCGTGGCGCTTTATAAGGCAAATTCGTCTCGGCCCCAATAATCAAATGACTGGCTTCCAAATGGGCCAATGCAGATATAACTTGGGTAGCGTTGAATGCTGGATTGAGTGGTACCTGTTCATCATTAGAAGCCGTTCATTTTGAGAAGAAACAGGAGGGCAAACCAGTATAGCACCCAATTTAAACAACGCATAAGTAACCACTGCAAATTCCCAGCAGTTCCCTAGACTGACAGCAACTCTTTCCCCCTTCTTCACACCTCGCTCTTGTAAGCTCCGCGCTATCACATTGCTCTTCTCATCTAGTTCTCTGTATGTGAGGCGTCCAGCTTCGCCTTGGCTGCGTGAGATGACGGCGGTGCGGTCGCCGTGTGCGGAGACGATGGAGGAGAAGTGTTGGGGAATTGTTTGGGTCAGGAGTGGTGGCTGGAGGAGAAGAGGTTAGCTTTGTAGGAAGACTGGTGGAGGGGAGACGTACGGATGATGGACCTTTGGCGTGGGATGTTGTGAGGAGGGTTCTGGCTTGCTGAGAGAGCAATTGGAAAGCTCCTCTCGCAGGTAGCTTATTCCGGCAGAGTATTCCACCTATTCCAATTCCCCGAGCTCTCCTAACAGCGAGTATAAGTCCCCGAGACCCAAGTATTCGGACTGAAGAACCCATTTTTGGAGTTGCTGCTCATTCTCCTTCTGTGCTTGCCCATTCCTAGACCCGCTCATGAATGGGATCTCCGCACAGTCATCGCAGCAATCCGATCTTCTTCAATTGTATGAACGGGAGGAAGAGGACAGGATTGACTGCTGACAAGAGGAGGTACACTAGGTTTTACAGGTACGGCCGAGCTAGAATACTGGAGGTAAATAAAATGCGGGGTGAGCCGAAAGTGAGGGGCGCGCTAATTCCGCGCAATCGGGGTTGGGGACTCGGATTTTATTTGGAGCACCGAACGAGTACCAAGAAAAGTAGGCTTTTGTGTATAGCGGTTGAAAGGCAAAGAATAGAAATGAAAGTGGGAACATGGTGTCAGGTTTGAACATGGTCCTAGGTAGTTCCATTGATTTGAATATACAAGCTGCGTGATCTGCATCTATCCAGCAGTATCTTTTCCTCAACCCCTTACACACAAGACTTCAGCTCTTGAGACTCGTGTCTCTGACATTCAAGCCAGTTTTTGTTCCAATCCCTTTTATATGTTTCCTTCTTTCCAACGCCCATGTCGCGAGACCCTGGTTGCTTTGGGAAAACAACTCCTCGTGTATCCCCCAATTATAACCTCCGTCCCATGTCTAGTTTTGTATATCAACAGCTCGTGGAAAATATCAAAAGAGGCTCTGCCCTTGTTCGTTCCGTGTATGCCGCTGATGTAAGTTTTGAACGCTCGAAATGCAAATTTGTTGATATGATGGTTGGTGAAATGTACAAAGGTCACCCTAATCATTCAGGACGCCCTACGTTTGAGTTTCGGCTCCAATGTGTCGCAGACTTTCTGGTTTCCAGGTGCCTGCAAATATGTTAAAAATGGTCTTTCGGTAGAAAAATTAGAGATGCATACCCTCAAAGTCGTGCTTGACAAACGCCATAGGATGTTCGTAATCCTCAGCACCCATCTGCTGGACACCAGGACTGAAACTGGTGATTGGCAAGACCACCACATCGCCAACCTTTTTCGAAGCCGTCATGCCAGTAAAATCCCTCCATGTGATGTTCCCCTTGCCAGTGCTCATATCAAAGTATCTATCATCATTCAAAAAGTTGAAGATGGTATCTGTCCAGACAGCTGGTCCCGTAAACTCAATAACTTTGTTGTCCTTGAGCCCCTTCAATGCACCCGCTTCCTTCTTCTTCAATGTCTCTTGTGTAATGTTGGCCACTATCTCGCGGAGGACCGGATGTCCTGGCTTCGACTGAATGGTCCACTGGCAGAACTGAATTCTGCGTGAATACCACTCCGCCCAGTCCGGACGGTCCGGATCAGCCTCAATGCCAATGACCAAGCCAACAGTTTCTCTCGGCACACTCTCTGGGAGCCATTCGGCAGCTGATTTGAGAGCGTAGGTGTCAATGTCGGAGTAGATGCCACCTCTGGCCAGCAGAATGAGGTAGCGAAAGAAGTCGGCCTTCAGAACCGCCATTGGAAGGGCGTTATAAGCCTCGAGCACTTCTGGGACTGAGGCATACAAATGTCGTAGCAAATGCACGGCAACCTGGTCTGTGATAACTTCGTGGATGAAGCCGGGGTGCTTCTCGGACCAGCTTGCTTCTGCTGGGCGGAAATTCTCCCCAAAATCTCCTGACGCCGGTGTATATTTCCAAGTCTGCCAAATATATGCAGGAAACTTGGATTCGACATCGTAAGGAAATTGGTATAAGAGTTTTTCTCTTAGGGATGCTCGAGATAGGTCTTGTAATAATTGTTGACCGTTGCCGTTCTTCTTCCCCTGAACGGGAGCCATCTTACCTCCAGTACTCGATGTCGAGACAGGATTTGTTGGCACATAGCCCGTTTTTGTCTTGTCCTCATTCTTCTCGCCCTGCCGTAAACCGCTGGTGTCTGTGGTTGGAGGTAAACTGTCGTTTTTCGTGGGATTCGTATGTGTTCGGGTGATGAGGAAGAGGACGGTTATGATGCACGCAGCAAATATTAAGGCTCGACGGAAGGTGAGCATGATGGGCAATTGACAGCGGATCTCTGGGCGAACAGCAGAGGAGATGATCTCTCAATGTCCTCCGTCTCGTTCGTGCTGTCTGGTCGAGAGTTGAGGACACGACGTCGGCTTGGTTGTACTCGTACCTTGGGAATTACGTTGTCGTTCTCGTCCTGGTCGAAAAGTTGGCGGGCCAGGGGGAAACGCTGTACGCCAAGAAGGCTGAATGTCCAGGGACTCCAGGCGTGTTTGAGAAGGCCGATCGTTTCGCATTCAGCGGGACGATCCCTGATGGCCGTAGTATGATGCCGCGACAGTGCCGCCGGAAGGATGATGAGTCGATGACGGATCGGATCTGATGCAGAGGAGAGTTTTCGAGATGGATAAAGGAGAACACTAAAGAGGAGAAAAATACTTGGGATGGGATTCCAGACGACTCTGCTGCAACTTACGAAGTTACATGTACAGTCAGCCTCTCGGCGCCGAAGAGTCCTGGTCCTGGTTCAGTTGATCGTCCCCTGCTGAAACCTCCTAAAATAAAATGGATTTTGCGCCACAGGCCACGCTTCCAACTGATTAAATATCAGCCTCCACCGCCCAGAAAGAGCTGAACTTTCAATAATTAAAGAAGAGCGGGATGTCGACGAGAATTGAGAGAATCGTTTATCAACATTTATTTATTTCTCGAATGGAGAAGCAATTCTATATAAAATCGCTCCTTCCTCATCATTTACCCCTCTGCGGTTTCCAAGTTTCGGCACCTGCACCAGACGCGCAAGCTCGAAGCCGATTCAGCTGTCAAAACACAAGCCAAGAATCCATCCAAATAATCGGCCGACAAAACCTGCTGCTTTGTTACCTACAGTACTCCAGACATAAATCCGCAACAATTGCCCACAAAAATCTCTTTTCTCTCAAGGAGAAGCCAAGATACGCCTCATCATTTGTCTATGCGAGTTACACGAGCCAGCAATTTATCGCAAGCGGATGACTTCATCCCAACCTCCTGGTCTTTTTCTCCTAGCTCGGAATTGGAAAGCTTCTTTCTCTCACGTAATAAAGGTCGCGCCATCTATCCGGAAACTCGAGCGGACGTCCCGAACAGTTACCTCCGAAAGATAAGGATCATAAGGTTTGTCTGCATGTAACGTGTACGGTGTACCCTCCAAACTCTACGTAGGTGTATTATTGATATTCTTGGCGTGGAGGTGGAAGCATTTGTCCCAAGTAGGAAGGAACGAACCACCAGTTCCCTTCTGATCTCGCAGATTTCTTACAGAAGGCATTCATGAAGTAAAAAATGCTTCCGGAACAAAATCTGCCCTTGTAGATACGGAATACGATGTCTGAGCCGGAAAGTTCCATAGAAGCTCGATACGAGATACCGCGAATGATTCGCGGCGTTTGCAGGGAGACTTATGCGCGACTTTTCTGAACGCGTATCCTTTGGGCTAGTACTAGCGTACGCGACTTCCAGACTACATTTCTCGTTCACGAGAAGATCGTTAGTATCAGATCAGGAACAAATTTTAAGAAGAGGTGGAGTTGTGTGTGAACGATCGATTTGAGAGGACGAGGAAAGTTTCCTCGTGAACGTGAACTCCAGATCCAGACTTTTGTTTTGAGACGCGGTACTAGGTTTGCAGATTTTGGGGAGGATTGTTTTATTGAATTTGCATGTTTTGCCCTCTGTCTGTCTGTGTCTGGAACGAAGTCTGGATTTGTACTCGTTCGCGAGGACTTGGCAGCCTGACGAGAGATGGGGGAGAGGGTCAAGTGGCTGGATGATTCTTTTTCCCTGAGATCAGCTCCCGTTTCCAGCTCGGCCTGTCGATTTTTTTGTCGGAACCAAATACTTCCAGCCTGCAACGACGAGACGCAGTATTGACCATTTGTAGGAAAGACACAGGATATACCCCTCGTGTGGTGGTAATACCAAATTCAGGAACCGTTACGCCCGAGGAGAGTGACGTCGTGCATCCCAGGCCGGGGGAGGTCTCCTCATGCGGCCTGATTGGGAGAACATGCAGGTACTCCAGTCAGGGAGGTCTTGGAATACGCATCCAGGAAATGCAAGGCCACTTGATGGATGAAGCTTTTGTTTGAAACTTTTGCAAGTGAGTGATGGGGAGCATTGATAATATATTCTCACCAGACCTTTACAAATCTAATAGTATTGCATACCATAAAAGGAAACATCACACTGACGATCGATAGCCGACGACATACACTCTCACTTTCAACCACACATAGTCCAACGCCGTCATCATATTAGTCCTTGAGCGCCAAATCCATCACTGTCCGTATCCGCCAAGCAGCTGGAACACCCAGAGAGTTGTTTTCAAAAGTCCCCAATACAGCCATTGCAACTTCAGCGCCCGATTCATTCTTCCGAAGATGGCTCAATTCGTCGGAATCGCATCCCAGATGAAGCATTCTGGTCAACGGCAGGTGAGTTGGTTGGCGTATTCTTGCTTCGCGCAGATCTTCGATGGTTGATTGCAAAGACAACCATAAGCTCCTCGTTTCCTTCATACCATGGCTCTGCGTATCAGGTCAGTGAAAGAACTATAAATTGCATAGAACTTTATTTACCAATTGCAGTAGCCGGTCGAGGAGTATATTTTGTCCTCTGACAGGTGGAGATTGCAATGGTGATTGAGAGTAGTGACAGGAGAACCCCGAGTATGAGAGCGATGAGGTTTATCCGATCACCCACATCGAGTGATGGAATCGAAGGCGCCATTGGTAGAACTGTCTGATGCAGGGTTCAAGGGTTGAGGCTGCAATCTTGTTGCTTGTATTGCGAGTTCAGAGGAATTAAATATGATTAGAAATCCTAGCTCTACGCCTTGAACTGGAAAGAAGTTGTAAGAAGGAAAGACCCCTTGGTTTATACATTGCCTACACGCTTTGTGCCCGAGCTATTGGGGTTTCTGGGTCCGGTTCGGGGTCCAATAGAAGCCTCTTCAGGTTTTGGGCATCATTGCCGCCAATCATCTCATGCAGCGTATGGGATCATCGGAGAGAAAGCATATTAAGGCTGTGCTAGTATGGCTTGAATCCCAGCGAATCAGACGCCTTTCAGGTTTTGGTTCATTGACCAGCCAATGGAAACATTGCACCACCACATCTTCGCTCAGGCTCAAACGACCTGCAGCCCCGCCCCGCCATGGAAGAGCCCACGTCTTCTGAACCATTTTCGCCTCGCGTAAGCGTGCATTACATGCTACTGCAAACAGAGTGCAGTGCATCAAATCTATCTGAGATACATAAGGGGACCTGACTGACTGATATTTCTTTTGCTGGTAGAAATTTCATCTTGATCTCAACAACCTTCCTCAACACAGCGACGAAATTCAAATAGCAATTTACTCCTAGATTTACCTTCTAGAGAGAACACATTTCTGCCTGGACGTGACGGTCCAGTTGTAGAAACACAAAATGCCACCCGCTCCATCTCGCCAGGCACGGAATCCTCTCAAATGGGAAGAGCACAAGGAGCTATTGCGAGTCATGTTCCTTGAAGAGAAGAAAAGGCTGGAGCAAATAATGACATTCATGTCAAACGTCCATGATTTTCATGCAGAGTAAGTCCATCCGATGCGCTCTTTTCCAAGACTCATGACTGACCTAGACCGAGGAAATGGGTGTACGAAGCTAAATTCAGGGAGTGGAATATCCGCAAAAAGTTTCACTGTGGACCTGAAGACTGGAAGGCGATTGGTACCGTTATTGGAAAGAGGGAGCGAGACGGGAAAGACAGTGACGTTTTCTACAACGAAGTTCTGGTCCCGCGAAAGAAACTGAAAAAGGAGATCGCTCGAAAAAGAGGCTCCCAATCAGATAAAACAAGTGAGAAAACTTACTGAGTTGACCATCCGGAATGCTAATCTTAGCAGGATCAGGGCAAGAGCTACCTCCTGGCGTGGACGTTAGAACTCCCAAGATGGCAAGCGTAACCCCTGTTGCTCGCAAAAATGAAAGAGCTTCCCGCCGATCTCTGTTGCGTAAGTTGAATTTCACAAATCCATTCATGAATGTCACCTTCATGAAAAGTACTAAACGAATACTAGCCAAGCAAGTTCCAGCGCCTACACCCCCAGGCTCAAACCCTTGGATGCTGATGGAACCTATTTCAACGCCCATTCAGCTTCCCAGACATGGCTCGCACGTCTCGTGGCAGTTACCTTGGTCAAATGACAAGTCAACATTGTCAAGTTCTATTAGCCGGGCTTCCAAATTCACGACCTTGCCTCTCTGGGCAACGAGAAGTACACTTCCACTCTTGGATCTTCCTTGGGTGCGGTTCCATTCCCTGCTGTTCAATCTAGGTGAGTCCTCTCATGAACGTACACTATGAACACGGACTGATGTGAGAGGAGGTAAATTTGACAAGTTGAAAGGACCTGTTCGAGGGGTGTCGGTCTTTCCTACAGGCGCCTTTGACCCACTGGCTCGCCAACAGGTAGGAGACTCGGCCTCCGATTTGACAGCAACGATCACAAATGTACTCGCCTCAATCAAATCAGAAGGATTAGAAGGGCCAGGAGCTAGCTCTGCGTTGGAAGAGCTTATGCCAGAACCTTTGCGTATCGATGTTTCGAATATTTTGCAGGCCCAACTCACTCTGTCAACAAACACCAATACCACGTTGCTTGCCGACATTGGCTCATTCTTGGCAACAAACAACCTCCTGACCGACTCTGAGATGTGCAATCTTGTCCAGCGAGTTCTTGATGCGGATAACGGGTCTATCTTCAAGAAGCTCTTCAGCCTGAGGTCACCGACAGTTCTAGCCTTCACTTCCAGGATGCTAGAGAGTATTTCTAGCTCAACAGGCTTGAGTTACTTAGGCTATAAAGGTGATGAATTATTAGAGCTTTTCTTACGATATGGTCTAGATCGAAGAATTCTGGCTGGGCCTACCGGCGGCCGATGTCTTCAATTGGCACTGTATCACCGCAAATGGGACCTTGCTAGACTTCTGCTGCGAAACAACGTCCCAAAAAACCCTAAACTTGGGCTAAGGGAACCTTTCGATCGCAGTCCAATTGACCTAGCCAGACGTAAAGACCGGCTGGATATCGTTGAATTTCTCCTCGGCCAGCCTTCAGATCGGACGCAGCAACCTCGAGCAATGAAGCCGACGATGAGCGCAGATGAGTGTGCGTTGATGCAAGCATGCTATGCTCATCAATCCGAACATATTCGTTCTCTGCTGAGTAGAGGGGTGAACGTCGACTTCGACCGAGACCCATGTGGCCAATCCTATATAATAAACGGCTTTGAGGAGCGTCCCTATTCTAAATTTTACAGCGATCGGCTTCCACTTCTCGAATGGGCATTCTTCGATTACACATGCTATGATCAGGAATGTTACAACGCGCTGTTACCGTTCAGCCAATATTCCAAAGACTTCTGGACCGTTTCTGGAATCTTGTCTGCTGCAAGTCGTGGCCAAGAAGAATTGGAAATGTACCAGAACTCTAGAAGTTGCCCAGATGAAGCTAGCGTATTGGCACTTGCTGTCTCTGCTGGTCTAGAGTCCGATAAAGTCCAAGAAGTTTACACGATCCTTGGCCTAGAATCGGCAAAATTGTTCTCGAATATCAATGTAAACGAAATTCTCTACATAGCTGCCTGCTTTCAAAACCTGGAGATCGTGGTTGAGCTGATTCAGAATGGCGCGGATCTTTGGGCTTTCAGTCCAATTCAGAGCGATTCTCTCTTAGGACATATTCTAGTTCGTGGCGTGACTCGAGTTTTAAAAGATCTTCTCAAGTCAAAGCGGTTCACTCTGGAGGAAGTCTTCGCAAAGAACATTGAGCTTCTAGACCCCTTGGACCCCTGGAACCGCCATGATCACATATGCCTTGAGAATGTAGAGTCTCTTGTGGAACAGGGTTTCAATGTGAACGCTGCCATTCTTCTCGAGAATGACGATCAGCAGCGTGTGTACTGCACGCCACTTCAACAGGCTATAAAAAAAAGGTCGCCAGCAATTATCACATGTCTAATTAATGCTGGGGCGCTGATTAACGAGACCATTAGTAGGACCTCTCATACGGCTTTTGCAGAGGCTGTGAGGGGTTCAAATTATGAGATTGTGGATTTATTATTGGAAAAGGGTGCAGATGTGAATGCATTTGCAAACGATCAACGCATGACTTTGTTGGAACTTTCCGCTAACATTGGCCACTATCTTTTTTTGCAAAAAGTTATCAGGGCTCTCCTGAAAGCTGGAGCGTATGTCAATGGCCCAACACTACCAGTACGGGATTTGCGATGGAATACAGCGCTCACGGCAGCCATTACGAACAAGCTTTTACAAGGCACCGATGAAATTCATCTTATTATAGAAGCAGGAGCGAACGTCAATGAAATGGGAGGAGGGCAAATGGCCCGAACACCTCTCCAGGCAGCAGCAACAGTGACGGGCCATTGTCACTGGAGTGTTGATCTTGCTAGAGAGCTTCTAAACCGAGGAGCTTGCGTCAACGCACCCGCCGCACCAGATAATGGGCTAACTGCGCTGCAAGCTGCCTGCGAAAATGGCAAGGAATCAGCTAGAATGATTCCACTTCTCCTCGATGCAGGTGCAGATGTCAACGCCACACCATCTCCAAGATACGGCCGAACCGCGTTGCAAGCTCTTTGCAACTCTGATGCGCCATGCCCCAAACTAATGATATTGCTCATTGAAAAAGGTGCCGACGTCAATGGCCCTGCATCTCCACAATATGGTCGAACTGCCTTGCAAACAATCTGCAGCTTCGATGTGCCATGTTCCAAGCTGATTGCATTGCTCATTAAGAAAGGTGCCGACGTCAATGCCCCTGCATCTCCAGAATATGGTCGAACCGCCTTGCAGGCACTATGCAACTCTAATGCACCATGCTCCAAGTTGATGGCATTACTGACCGAGAAAGGCGCCGATGTCAACGCTCCACCAGCTGAACACGGAGGCATAACAGCGCTTCAGGGCGCCGCTATCGCTGGAAACATGAAAATCCTCATGCTTCTAATGGATATGGGCGCAGACATTAATGCCCCAGCATCTACGAGCCAGGGGCGGACGGCTCTGGACGGTGCGGCGGAGCATGGACGTTTGGATACTGTGCAACTGCTGTTGGCTTTCGGCGCTACGTGTATGGATCCTGGGGTATCTGGAAAGGACAGTGCTATTCGCTTTGCAGAGGACAACGGCCATTTTGTGATTGCTGATGTACTGAGGGGGAATATGAGCGGGGTTGAGGATGATGTTTTTTGTTCAGGGCTGGGTTGAGCCGCTGGATACCTGAAGAAGATCTAGCAGCAAGACCTCGCTGACATGATTAGTTCCACGGAATTAATATCTGCGTTTTACCCCGCATCGGCTTCACGGCGCAATTTTTCAAGAGGAAGGCTATGATTTTGGGGCATTCAAATACCGGCACACTTACAATTCATTCAATCTCCTCCATTCTTTCATGTTATTTGGGACTTGGAATTTGGACCTTGGTTTTTAACGTATTTCCTTCATTTCATGCAGTATCTGAATGAGTTCTTCGAAGTCCGGTTAAATCATGAAAGAAAATTTAGGGCTTGTTGGCATGGTTTGCTTTCGAGATGAATTTTGGTCTCAAGGCAGCCATTCATTCGTGTCTTTTGTAGCTGGCAAGAATATCAAGCTTTATATCATCGCATGTTACTCTTCCCAAAGATATCAAAATCAAACTGTAATCGAGTTGTAAAAAGTGCACTCTTCGCCTCAGATATGCCGTGAACTGTGGAGAAGATAGGCTAGCACCTGTCATGTTTCTAAGCCTAGCAGTCTAGATTTGTTTCATCTACTCCCCGTATCTGGTTTTATCTTCGGCGGTTGACCGTGGCTTTTATTTGTTTTGATTCTTGAAGCAAGGCTCAAAATTTCACAAAAAAGACCAAAATAAGAATTAAGCAAGTGAACGATGCCAAATCTACAGGCTCCCAGAAATGGATTATGACAAATAATCCATCCTCATCGGCCACATCTGGAGCTGCATAATAGTGGCACGTTGATATAGAACTAACTGCTAGAAGTGGGAGAATACCCATCCTAATCGGTCACATCTGTGAGGTAGAACTATTCGATGGAATGGTGGAGGCTTGCTAGTACTCCGCTGTTCATTTGTTTTGTTTTAATAATTTACGTTTATTTAGATATATGGGGGAGATTGTTGGGGTTGCGAAGTTATACCGAGAGTAGACATCGGGGGCCTATCAGATTTTATGGAAGTGCCTGTCATTACTGGGACAAGCTCTCAGTGAATGCTGAGGGGTGGGGAGTTCTTGTTTAATTCGAGGTTTGTTTGTCAATAATATTTGGTATCGACACCCGGCTCTGGTAGACTAAAAAAGCGGCACTAATTATTGCGCACTTTGCAATTTCCTCGTACCAATACTCAGGGGTAGCTCGCTTAAGGATCTTAGGAGAGAGCTCGCGTTATATTACCTCTCACTCAAAACGGAAATCACTAGTATAAACACGCATATCAGCGTACCAATCACTTCCAGCTTTTGCGGCTCTTTAGGACGAATTTTATTCTTGAAAAGGGGCATATCACGTGCTCGGGCTCTCGGCGCGAGGGATAGCTAAGGATCTAAGGATGGCTCGGCTAGGGTAAATGCGGAACGCGAGGAATAAGGGATGAAACTGCTTCAGGTTGGGAAACAATTGGAATTGGAATTGGAATTGGAATAGGATGGGTTTTTGTTTATATAGATATAGATATAGGGTTAAGTCAATGGCATATTTGTCATGAATTCAATTGATAACTTAAAGTACTGTATCCCTTGAGCGTATTACGTTTGGATGAAAAGCAATTGAGTTCATCCCACGTGGAGTACGTCATATCAATAGTGGGGTTTGAAACCTCCCTCTTTCGGCAGGACAAGCAAGCTAGAGTATTTACAGGGTAATTCGATGCTCCTCCATTGAGACGACATCTGTTACCCGCAACTCAATTGAACGTCGACCTTTTGAATTCTTCACTCTCCATTCCTCCGCCGCAGATGCATTGAGTCTTTCTCCTCCCGCCGCTTTCAAACAAGCAATGCCTTCGTGATCGCCATACCACAGACACAAGCCCAGTCCCGTCCAGCCAGCCCAGCCCCACTCATGAAGTTCGGCCATATGCCCACGGGGCTCTTGCACAAGGCAACCTCCATCACAGGCACAGGCACAGGCAACGGGTCCAACATGGCAGATCCGCAGGCGACGCAGCAGGAGAAGGACTTTGTCGCGCAATTCTCCGATCAGCAACACGTTCTGCCTCCCGATGAAGTGCTGCAGGACCCGCGGAGCAAGGACCTGGGCCACAGCTCAAAGAGCTTGAGTGTGCGCGACTTTGAGCTCGTGAGGACATTGGGAACGGGTGCGTGTTTGATGAATGATTGTTTGGATTCGCAGCGGGGAATCAATTGGGCGAACGCGCTTGCTGATCCATTGGGCTCTTCTAGGGACTTTTGCGCGTGTCTGGCTGGTCAAGCTAGCTAATCCTGCAGAGGAAGATCGCGATAAGGTTTATGCGCTGAAAGTGTTGCGGAAAGTTGAAGGTCAGTATTGTGGCAGATCAATTGAGGCTTTACTGATGGTCTGGTGGCAGTTATCAAGCTCAAGCAGG